>JAABUN010001648.1_pt1 | contig 47024 bp, 41 predicted proteins | sample 5559311 | NCBI WGS metagenome assembly JAABUN01 (sample SAMN10711877, study PRJNA513370) | rock metagenome | isolation source: Antarctica rocks | place: Antarctica: Victoria Land, Siegfried Peak sud
GACCGGCAACCCGTTCCCGCAGATCAGCTTCGGTCAGATCCTCACCGAGCTCGACGGGCTACAGCAGGACCTGGGCATCGCCGCCTACACCGAGGCGTTCACCCAGACCAGCAGGGTCAACATGATCCTGATCACCGCTGCCCTGATGTTCGGCACCGCCGGCCTACCGCACGTGATCGTGCGGTTCTACACAGCCAAGTCCGTGCGGGCCGCCCGCTACTCGGCGCTGTGGGCACTGTTCTTCATCTCGCTGCTCTACACGACCGCTCCGGCGATCGGCGCGTTCAGCAAGTTCAACGTGCTCAACCAGCTCTCGGGCACCGTGGAGGCCGAGGCGCCGCAGTGGTACAACACCTGGAAGAACGTCGGGCTGATCGAGTTCAACGACGTCAACGGCGACGGCATGATCAACATCGCCTCGGCCACCGACACGGCAAACGAGCTCATCATCAACAACGACATCGTGGTGCTGGCCGCTCCGGAGATCGCGGGTCTGCCGGCCCCGATTGTCGGACTGGTCGCAGCTGGCGGTCTGGCTGCTGCCCTGTCCACCGCCTCCGGCTTGCTGCTGGTCATCTCCTCCTCGGTGGCCAACGACGTGTACTTCAAGAAGATCAACCCGCAGGCCACGGACAAGCAGCAGCTGCTGGTCGGCCGGATCGCGATGGGGGGTGCGATCCTGGTCGCCGGCTACCTGGGCATCAACCCGCCCGGCTTCGTGGCGCAGGTGGTCGCGTTGGCGTTCGGGTTGGCGGCAGCCAGCTTCTTCCCGATCCTGGTGCTGGGGATCTTCTGGAAGAAGTGCACGGCTGCGGGTGCCACGGCCGGCATGATCGCCGGGCTTGGCACGACCATCGCCTACCAGCTGTGGACCATCGACATCTACGGCAACAGCGCCGGGATCTTGGACATCCCGGAGACGGGCTTCGGCACGGTAGGGATGATCATCAACTTCATCGTCTGCATCACGGTCTCGCAGTTCACGACCAAGCCGACGCCGCTGATGCAGCAGCTGGTCGAGGACGTGCGCTATCCCGGTCACACCGCGCTGAGCGCCAAGCACATGTCAGGCGAGCTCTCCGAGGAGGCGCTGCACGGTGAGGCCGGCCATCGCGACGTCCTGGTCGAGGAGGGCGACGACAATGCTGGTGGTGACGACGCTGCCGACCGGCGCGAGGGTGGCGACGGGTCAGGCTCCCACCGGGCCTGACGCTGCGGCGCTCACGATGATGGTGACGCAGATGACGCTAGGGCGCCATCTGCGTCACCATCATCTGGAGCATGCTGAGGACGACAGATTTGTCACACTCATGTCGTGCGGGAACCCGGCCCCTGTCGTGTACAGGGCAGTTGGACGAGCCGAGCGTCAGGTCGCGGGTTACCGTCACCCTCATGGTGCGGCTGCGACGGACGTCGCCGGAGGATCCGGGGTGGACGCGACAGCGCGCCGGGCGCGGCTTCAGCTATCTCGACGGCGGTGGCGACCGGCTCCCCTCGGATGAGAAGGAGCGCATCAAGGCGCTGGTCATCCCGCCGGCGTGGCAGGACGTCTGGATCACGCCATACCCCCACGGGCACCTGCAGGCCGTGGGCACCGACGACGCCGGCCGGCGCCAGTACCTCTACCACCCTGCGTGGCGGGAGCGTCGCGACGCGGAGAAGTTCGACCGGATGCTGGCCTTCGGCGGTGCGCTGACCCGGGCCCGTGAGGTGGTGGTCGCCGACCTCGGCCAGCAAGGGATGCCGCTGGAGCGGTCCTGCGCAGCGGCGGTGCGGTTGATGGACCTCGGCTACTTCCGGATCGGCAACGACGTCTATGCCGACAAGCATGGCAGCTTCGGGCTGACCACCTTGCAGCGCCGGCACGTGCGACGCCGCGGCGGCCGGCTGGTCTTCGACTTCGTCGGCAAGTCCGGGGTGGAGCACACCATCGAGATCGACGACGAGGGGGTCATCGAGGCGGTCGAGGTGATGCGTCGTCGGCGCGGTGCCGACCTGCAGCTACTGGCCTACAAGCAGGCACGGTCCTGGCGCGGGCTGCTGCCGCCGCTGGTCAACGACTATGTCCGGGAGACCACCGGGTTGGAGGGCAGCGCCAAGGACTTCCGCACCTGGCACGCCACCGTGCTGGCCGCGGCCGCGTTGGCGCAGTCACCCGAGCCGGGGCACAGCGCGGCCTCGCAGAAGCGAGCGGTCGTGGGTGCGATGAAGGAAGTGGCCACGTTCTTGGGCAATACCCCGACCGTGGCCAGGTCCTCCTACGTCGACCCCCGGGTCGTCGAGGCCTATGAGCAGGGCCGCACCATCGAGGCCACGACCCGTCGCGGCTACGACAGCCCCGACCTGAGGCAGGCCGCCCTGGAGCGCGCGGTGCTCCGGCTGCTCAAGCAGTCCCCAAAATCGACCGCTGTCAGCCTCACCTGAGCTTGAGCGGGGTCAGCTCCCGCTGACGCCCAGCCGGTGCCCCAGCATCGTGTATGCCGCACGCACCCCGGTGCTCAGGGTGGGCTCGAGGTCAGGGGCGAACTGGGGGGAGTGGTTGGCCGGGACCGGATCTGGCCCGTCCAGGCGCGCCTTCGACATACCCCCGAAGAACCAGAACACCCCCGGCACCCCGGCGGCCTGCGGAAGGTGACCGAAGTCCTCGCTGCCCATCTTGGCCGGGCTCAGGCTGACATGGTCCGGACCCAGCTCAGCACTCAAGACCTCGAGGACCTCGGTCGCGGCATCGACATCGTTGACCAGCAACGGGAAGGTGTAGAGCTCCTCGATCACCGGCTCGGGCGCCCCGGAGGCGGCCGCCTCGCCCTCCAGGACTCGGCGCAGCGCCGTCAGCACCCGGGCGCGGACCTGCTCATCGAGGGTGCGCACGTTGAGGGTGAACTCGGCGGTGGCGGGGATGATGTTCTCCTTCAGCCCGGCGCGGAGGGTGCCCACCGTGATGACCGCGGCGCTCTGGGCCGCCGTCTCTCGCGACACGATGCCCTGGATCCGCACGATCATGTATGCCGTCAGCACAATCGGGTCGATGGTGTCCTCTGGCCGCGAGCCGTGCCCGCCGCGACCACGCACGGTGACCTTCCAGGCGTCGGCCACCGCCATCGCCGGGCCTGCGCTCAGCTGCACCGTGCCGGCCAGACCGGGCCAGACGTGCTGGCCGTAGACGACCTCGGGCCGGGGGACCTTGTCCCACAGGCCGTCCGCCACCATGGCATCGGCGCCCGACCCGGTCTCCTCGGCCGGCTGGAAGACGAACACGACGGTGCCCGCCCAGGTGTCGGTGTCTTGAGCCAGCAGGGTGGCCGCGCCGATCGCGCAGGTCACGTGGGTGTCGTGGCCGCACGCGTGCATGACCGGCACGTCGCTGCCGTCGGGCAGGGTGCCGCGCGCCGTGCTGGCGTAGTCGAGGCCGGTGTCCTCGGCTACCGGCAGACCATCCATGTCGGCGCGGAACGCGACCACCGGGCCCTCGCCGTTGCGCAGCACCGCGGCCACGCCGGTGCCGCCGCAGCGCTGCGTGTCATAGCCGAGCGCAGTCATCCGCTCCTCGACGAGTGTCGCTGTGGCCTCCTCCTGCATGGACAGCTCGGGGTGGGCATGCAGGTGGCGGTAGAGGTCGTGCAGCGACTCTTGGATCTGGGGGTCAAGGTTCACACCGCCGAGTCTGCCACCGGCGACCCGGTCCCCGCAGCCCACCCGCAACGGCATCCAACTGTAGCGCCCTGGCGCCCCTTGTTGCCTGCCGTTGTCTGCCGGGCAATGCCCACGATGGTGCGCAAGGATGGTCGGGTGACCGGACGACTCGACAAGAAGGTGCTCGACTGCCCGGATCCCGACAAGCGGCACCCGTTATGCCTGGCTTTCGGCTGAGCGGCTTGGTGCACCATGCGTAGAGGCACTGCGGGTATGCCGCTGGCCCGGGTCATCGAGACGTCGACGACGGTCGCGGCCACCCGCTCGCGCACCGCCAAGGTCGGCATGATAGCGCAGACGCTGCGCGAGGCCGCGAGCGATCCGCGGCAGGTTGAGGTGGTGGCCGACTACCTGGCCGGGGTGCTGCCACAACGCCGGGTGGGGGTGAGCTGGCGGAGTCTGCGCTCGCTGCCTGAGCCGGCCGGGGCAGCCAGCCTGAGCGTCACCGAGGTCGACGAGGCGATGGAGCGGCTGCGCGCGATCTCAGGCAGTGGGTCTGCGGCGCAACGGCGGGCGGTGGTGGTCGAGCTGTTCGAGCGGGCCGATGCCGCCGAGCAGCAATGGCTGCGCGGACTGCTGACTGGGGAAGTGCGGCAAGGCGCTGGCGACGGGGTGCTGTTGCAGGCGATCGCGCAGGCCGCGGGAGTGCCCGACCCGGACGTGCGACGGGCGGTGATGCTGGCCGGGTATGCCGGACCGGTCGCCCGGGCAGCGCTGGAGGCCGGCGACCCGGACGCGGCGGCCGAGGCGTTGGCCCAGGTCAGGCTCGAGGTCGGCCGGCCGCTGCGACCGATGCTGGCCGGGTCGGCACCCGCCGTGGTCGAGGCCGTCGACGGTTCGCAGCCCGTGGCGGTGGACGCCAAGCTCGACGGTATCCGGGTGCAGGCGCATGTGTGGGACGAGGATGGCCAGCATCAGGTCCGACTCTTCACCCGCACCTTGGAGGACATCACGGACCGGCTGCCCGAGGTCGTCGAGGCCGTGGCGTCGCTGGGTGCGGAGTCCGCGGTGCTGGACGGCGAGGTCATTGCTGTGCGCCCCGACGGCCGACCCGAGCCGTTCCAGGTCACCGGGGCACGAACGGCCAGCTCCGCGGACCCGGCGCGGCTGCGCGAGGAGGTGCCGCTGACGACATACCTGTTTGACCTGCTGCACCTGGACGGCGCGGACCTGGTGGACACCCCGGCGCGGGAACGTTGGCGGCTGCTGGCTGACCTGGCCCCCGACCTGCTGGTCGCCCGCCTGGTGACCGACGACCCGGCCGAGGCGCAGGGCTTCTTCGACTCGCTCGTCGCCGCGGGTCAGGAGGGGGTCGTGGTCAAGACGCTCGACGCGCCGTATGCGGCCGGGCGCAGGGGCGCCGGCTGGGTCAAGGTGAAGCCTCGGCATACCTTCGACCTGGTGGTCATCGCCGTCGAGTGGGGCAGCGGCCGGCGCTCAGGGTGGCTGTCCAACATCCACCTGGCCGCGCGTGACGAGACGACCGGCGAGCTGGTGATGCTGGGCAAGACGTTCAAAGGCATGACCGATGAGATCCTGACCTGGCAGACGCAGCGGTTCCTGGAGCTGGAGACCCACCGCGACGGGTATGTCGTGCACGTGCGGCCCGAGCAGGTCGTCGAGGTGGCGATCGACGGGGTGCAGCGCTCGCGGCGCTACCCCGGGGGCATCGCGCTGCGGTTTGCCCGGGTGCTGGGATACCGCGAGGACAAGCCAGTGGCCGAGATCGACACGCTGCAGACGGTGCGGCAGCTCGGCGGCTGAGCGGCTTGTCGGACTCCTTGATACCTCCTTCTGCCGGTCTCTAAACCGACGACTAGAGCACGGTAGATTTTGGTGGGGAGAAGGGCATCCCGTGGGCGGCGGGCCGTCGTCGGCAGCGTAGAAGGGGCCGGGTGCGGTCGAGGAGGAATAGGCTCGGGACACGGCATACGAGAAGGAGTCAATGATGACCAACATTGCCCGCAACCTGTCCGCCACCGCCGGGGAGCACTCCGAGCAGACGGCGGTGATCCTGGACGAGCACCGGGTCACGTATGCCGAGCTGGCGGACCAGTCTGCGCGGATGGCCACTTGGCTGGCTGGACGGGGGATCGGCGCCGGTGACCGCGTGGCGCTGATGCTGCCCAACCTGCCTGCGTTCCCGGTGATCTACTACGGTGCGCTGCGGCTGGGGGCGATCGTGGTGCCGATGAACCCACTGTTCAAGCGGCGTGAGATCTCGTTCTACCTGGCCGACTCGGGTGCTCAGGTCATCTTCGCGATGCCGGGGGAGGAGGTGCAGTCGGCCGCGGAGGAGGCAGGGGCCGAACTGGTGCAGGTGGGTCCCGAGGGGGTGGGGCAGCTGCTCGCCGACGTCGAGCCGACAGCGGAGATCGCGGAGCGCGAGGGGGGTGACACCGCGGTCATCCTCTACACGTCGGGCACCACCGGGCGGCCCAAGGGCGCCGAGCTGACCCACGACAACCTGCAGACCAACCAGCACGCGACGGCCGCCACCTTGCTGCACTTATCGACCGACGACGTGGTGATGGGCTGCCTGCCGCTGTTCCACGTGTTCGGGATGACCTGCGGGATGAACGCCGCCTTTGCCAACGGCTCGACGCTGACGCTGATCCCGCGGTTCGACCCGGCCAAGGCGCTGGAGGTCATCGAGCGGGACAAGGTCACGGTGTTCGAGGGGGTGCCCACGATGTACGGCGCGATGCTGCAGGCCGCGGCGGGTGCCGACCGCGTGCCTGACCTGTCGAGTCTGCGCACGGCGGTCAGCGGTGGGTCCTCGATGCCGGTAGAGGTGCTGCGTCGGTTCGAGGAGGCGTTCGACGCCGTGATCCTCGAGGGCTACGGGCTGTCCGAGACCAGTCCGGTCGCCTCCTTCAACCACCCGGACGCCGAGCGCAAGCCCGGCTCTATCGGCACGCCCATTCGTGGCGTGCAAATGAAGCTGGTCGACCCCGAGGGCAGTCAGGTCGCCGAGGGCGAGATCGGGGAGATCGCGATCCGGGGTGAGAACATCATGAAGGGCTACTGGAACGACCCCGACGCCACGGGCGAGGCGATCGACGACGACGGGTGGTTCCACTCCGGCGATCTGGCGACCAGGGACGACGACGGCTACTACGTCATCGTCGACCGCAAGAAGGACCTGATCATCCGCGGCGGCATGAACATCTACCCGCGTGAAGTCGAGGAGGTGCTCTACGAGCACCCGGCCGTGGCCGAGGCTGCCGTCGTCGGGGTGCCGCACGACGACTACGGCGAGGAGGTCGCGGCGTATGTCGTGCTCGCTCCCGACCAGAAGGCGACCCCCGAGGAGCTGAGCAAGTTTGTCCGGGACCAGGTGGCGGCATACAAGTATCCGCGGCAGGTGTACCTGATCGACGCCCTGCCCAAGGGTGCGACGGGCAAGATCCTGAAGCGGGAGCTCAAGAACACCTGACCGTTTTGCTAGGGATGTTGCGCCCTCCCTCCGCGTTTTGCTAGGGATGTTGCGGGCACATCTGACGTTTTGCTCGGGATTTTGCGCCCGCGTCCGACGGTCTGCCGGAGGTGGTCCTTGGCCGCCGGCGCAGTGAAGCGCGGGCCTTCGAGCGAAGGAAATGGTGCGGTGCAACTTCCCTGGCAAACCTCAAGATCACGCGCAACTTCCCTAGCAAATCGCTTTGGGAAGCTGCATTTTCCCTAGCAAGTCAGAGCCAGCCGCGGTCGCGAGCGGTCGCCGCAGCTTGGGCCCGCGTGGACGTGTGGGTCTTGCCGATCGCCGAGGACAGGTAGTTGCGCACGGTGCCGGGGGACAGATGCACCGAGCGGGCGATCTGCGCCACGGGTGACCCGGCGAGGGCCGCGCGCAGCACGTCGCGCTCGCGCTCGGTCAGCGGGTTGGCGCCGCCCAGCAGTGACTCGGTCGCCAGGCTCGGATCGACGACCCGCAGCCCGGCGTGCACCCGCCGCACCGCGTCGGCGAGCTCGGCAGCCGGAGTGTCCTTGACGACGAACCCGCTCGCCCCGGCCTCGAGCGCCCGGCGCAGGTAGCCCGGCCGCCCGAAGGTGGTGACCACCAGCGACCGGGCCCCGGGCGCGTGGGTAGCCAGCGCCCGGCATACCTCGATCCCGTCCAGACCGGGCATCTCGACATCGACCAGGCACACCTCGGCACGGTGCTCGACGGCGGCCGCGACCACCTCGTCACCCCGTCCCACCTGGGCCACCACCTCGAGATCGGACTCCAAGCCCAGCAGCGCCGCTAGAGCGCCGCGCACCAAGGCCTGGTCGTCGGCCAGCAGCAGCCGGATCACTGATGCCTCGCTCACAGGTGCACCGCCAACCGTGACCCGTTGCCATCGGGCCCCTGCTCCAGGCTCAGCGTGCCGCCGGCCGCATCTACCCGCTCCCGCAGACCGCGGATGCCGTTGCCCTCGCGGTGGCCGTTCATGCCGCGCCCGTCGTCGGTGACCACCAGAGTCCGCGGCCCGACCTCGACGGTGCAGTGCTCGGCTCTGGAGTGGCGCACGACGTTGGTGACCGCCTCACGCAACGACCAGGCCAGCACGATCCGGTGCCGTGGGTCGACCACGGTGAGGTCGTCGGGCAGGCTCGCCTCGATCGAGGCGTCGGCCAGCACGGCGCGGGCGGCCACGACCTCGTCGGCCAGCCGCGCGATCCGCAGCCCGCCGACGGTGCTGCGCACCTCGGCCAGCGCCTGGCGGCTCAGGTCGTGGATCGCTCTGACCTCAGCGCGAGCACCGTCGGTGTCGTCACCGGCGTCGAGCAACCGCTCGGCGAGCTCGGCCTTGAGGCTGATCACCGTCAGGCTGTGCCCGAGGACGTCGTGCACGTCGCGGGCCACCCGCTCCCGCTCGGCGGTCACGGCCAGCTGGGTGCCGACCTCCTTGTGGTCGGCCTGCCGGTCGTCGATGATCCGCACCAGCCCGGTGGCGGCGCCCACCAGGGCGACGATGACCCCCAGGAACCACAGATCCTGAAACACCCCGCCCAACAGCGATCCGCCGAGCACGCCGATCAGCGTGCTCGCATAGACGACACCGGCCCAGGTGAGTGGCAGGGCAAACATCGAGAAGGACACGACGAACGGCGCCATGCCGACGGCGTTCCAGCCGATCACCGGCGTAGCCACGGCGATCAGGGTCAGCAGCGCGACGAGGTGGCGCAGCCCGAAGGTCTTGCGCTGCGCGACCGTGGCGTCCAGCGGCGGCCGGATAGCCGCGTGTAGGTAGACCACGGCGAACGCGACGATGATGCTTACGCCCACCACCCGCCATGCCCACGACGTGTCGGCAGTGACGGCAGCGGTGATCGGGAAGCCCAGGAAAACCAGCCAGATGGCCGCCATCAGCCATCCATAGCGCTCCCAGGGGTCCTGCGGTTGCTCGCTCACTGCCGGCCGCGACCTCGGCGTACCAGCCAGGTCGCCACCAGCGCGAAGATCACCGTCCACACCACCACGTTAGCCACCGGCTGCCACAGCGGCTGGTCCAACAGTGCGCCGGTCGTGGTGTCGATGGTGACCCCCTCGGTCAGCGGGTAGCGAGCGAGCGCGGCATACCCGTAGAGCGGGGTGAACTTGGCCAGGGTCAGCAGCCACCCGCTCAGTGGGAAGAAGATGTTGCCCAGGAAGGCCAGGATCACCAGCGAACCGCTCGCCGCGCCGACGGCGGCCTCGGAGCGGAAGGCCAGCCCGAAGATCAGCCCGTAGAGCGAGAACATCCCGGCGCCGGCGATCAGGATCAGGGCCGACCCGATCCACGCGGCCGCGGTGCCCTGCGCCCCGGTGAAGCCACCGAGTAGGAAGACCAGCCCGATCGGGATGGTGGCGATGACCAGCGCCACGGTGGACTTCAGCACGACATACGAGCTGTCGCTCATCGGTGTGAGCCCGAGCTGGCGGCCCCAGCCCTGCATCCGCTCCACCGCGGCCGCCCCGCCGATCCCGGTAGTCGCAACGACGGCGCCGTAGGCGGCCATCGAGATCATGACGTACATAGCGACGTTGCCGTTGCGGGTGTTCTCGTCGGAGTACTCCATCGATGCCCCGAAGATCAGGTAGAAGAACGCCGGGAGGATCGCTACGAAGAACATCGAGACGAGGTCACGGGTGGTGCGCTTGAGCTCCAGGCCCAGGTATGTCGTGTTCATGCGCGCTGCTCCTGCGTCTCGCTGTGCGTGGGTTGGGTGCGCGTGGGCTCGCCGGCGGGCGTGGGCTCGGTGTCGCCGGTGAGCGCGATGAAGGCGGTCTCCAGCGATCCGCTGGCGATCTCTAGGTTGCGCCCGCCGAGCTCAATCAGCAGGGCCCGGGCAACGGCGTCGGAGTCGGCGGAGGTGACGGTGAGCCGTGTGCCCTGGGCGTGTACGTCGCACACGTCCGGTATGTCGTGCAGCGCGGCGGTGACCTCGTCCATCTTGTCGGGGTCGACGTCGGCCGACACGGTGCGGCCGGTGGCCTGGGCCCGGATGGCCTCCGTCGGTCCGTCGGCGACGATGCGGCCGCGGGCCACTAGGACGATTCGGTCGGCGAAGGCATCTGCCTCCTCCAGGTAGTGCGTGGCGAAGACGATGGTGCGCCCGGCCCCCGCCTCGACGCGCATGGCGTCCCAGAAGTCGCGGCGGGCGGTGACGTCCATGCCTGCCGTCGGCTCGTCCAGGATGAGCAGGTCCGGGTCGGGCAGCAGCGCGAGGGCGAACCGCAGTCGCTGCTGCTCCCCGCCGGAGCACTTGGCGACCTTGCGCCCGGCCAGGGCGGTCAGACCGGCGCGCTCCAGCACACTGTCGACTCCGGCGTGGTCGCGATAGGTGGAGGCGATCATCTGCACGGTCTCCCGAACGCTCAGGTCGCGCAGTAGGCCACCGCTCTGCAGCACGGCGGAGATCCGGCCCTCGGCGATCGCCGCTCGAGGCGCCTTGCCGAAGACCCGCACCTGCCCGGAGCTGGGCTCGGTGAGCCCGAGGACCATGTCCAGCGTCGTGGTCTTGCCGGCGCCGTTAGGCCCGAGGAACGCGACGATCTCCCCGGAGCTGATGGAGAGGTCGATCTCGGCCACAGCGTGCACTGTCGGCAAGCCGGGACGGGAGAAGGTCTTGGACACGCCGGCCAGCGAGACGGTCAGCTCGGTGCTGCCAGCCTCGGTGTTCGTGGGAGTTGTGCTGGTGCTCGACATACCCCCAGCCTGCTCGTGGGAGGCAACATCGAACAGGTGCCGAGGTCACGAGTAGGCGATGACAGATGTCACCACCTGGTCCGCTTTGCTGAGTGGCTCGCAGTCCGCGCGGTGCCTGGCCGACGCACTGGCTCCCATGACGATCGCCCAGATCGACCAGATGAGCGACACGGAAGTCGCGGAGCTTATGGGTGCTACAGCAGCTGAGATCGAAAGTGAAGACGAATGGACCTGGCGAGAGGCTGCGAAGGCAGCGACGGACCAGTATGCCGAACGGTTGACAGCAGACCTCGAGGCCGGGCGAGCGAGGGTCGTATCGGAGCGGACGGAGATCCGCAGACGCCTGGGCGGGCGGCCGCGCGTTGGTGGTGCGGCCGGTGACGGCCCATCGATACAGGTCAGGGTCAGGGTCACGACCGAGACGCGCAGTGCGCTAGAGACCATTGCCAATGCTCAGGGTCGACGTCTGGCCGATGTGAGCCGTGAAGCCCTCAATGAGTACGTTGCACGCCATGCCGGTTGATCCCTGCGGCTGACGCCGACCACTGCGCACCTCGGCGGTCGATGTGGGGTTATGCTGCAACGTTGATGGCAAGGTCGAGGTGGCGCGCAACTTCCCTGGCAAAACGGGGAGTTGGCGCGCAACTTCCCTAGCAAAACGCTAGCGGGAGGTGCGGTGGTGCAGCAGGACCGCGGCACTGGCGGCGGCCCAGGCCTGGGGTCGACATGACGCAGGGTAGGGGACCGGCTGGCTCCCCACGGTGTCACCGCCGATGAGCTCCGGGAAGCGGTGCTGGCTGCGCGTGCTGAGCCGCACCAGCGCCTCGGAGACCTGGTCAGCCTCCTTGCTGAAGCCGGCCAGGGCGAGCCCGCGCAGGATGATGGCGCTGTCGTGGGTCCAGACCGACCCGGTGTGGTAGCCGGTGGGGTTGTAGGCGGGGTTGTCGCAGGACAGGGTCGCGATGCCGAACTGCCGCAGCATGTCGGGGCGCATCAGCCGCTCGGCGACCAGGGCCTCTTCCTGCGCAGTCAGCAGCCCGGTGCCCAGCGCGTGGCCCATGTTGCTGCCGACGCCGTCGACAGGAGCTCCGTCGGCGTCCAAGGCCATGGCCAGGTAGCGGTCGCCGTTGCCATCACTGACCCAGAAGCGCTCTCTGACCCGGTCGGCCAGGTCCGCAGCCCACTGTCGCCAGTCGGTGGTGGCCGTCTCACCCAGCGCCTCGAGCAGCTGCGCCGCCCCATTGGCCGCCTGCACGGCATACGCCTGCGCTTCCACCAGCGCGATGGGGGCCGTGGCGATGGACCCGTCGGCGTGCCGCATCGAGTCACCGGAGTCCTTCCAGCCCTGGTTGCTCAGCCCGCGACCGAAGCTGTCCAGGTAGCGCAGCAGACCGTCCGGTGACTGCGCGACGGCCTCCTGCAGCCAGGCCAGCGCGGCGTGCAGGTGTGGCAGCAGCTCACGGACCGAGCGCTCCGGCAACCCGGCCCGCCACGCCTCGTGCAGCAGCGCGACCCACAACGGGGTGGCATCGACGGTGCCGTAGTAGACCGAGGGGAGCTCGAGATCGCCCTCGCGGTATGTCGTGCGCCGCACCTCGTGCAGGATCTTGCCCGGCTCGGCCGCGGTGCTGGGGTCGGTCGTGGTGGCCTGGCGTCGAGCCAGCGCCTTGAGTGTGCCCTCGGCCAACCGGTTCGAGTAAGGCAGCATCATCCGCGCGGCCCAGATCGCGTCCCGGCCGAACAGCGTGAGATACCACGGCGTGCCGGCCGCGACGAAGACGTCGTTGGGTGCCATCGGGTCGCGCTGAAGCAGGTGCTGGAGGTCGGTCAGGTTGGTCTGCACCAGGGTGTGCCACTCGTCGTCCCCGTCGAGCCGCAGGTCTGCCCAGTCGCACTCCGCGGAGCCGGTGTCGGCGTCAAATGCGGTGCTGCTGGTGCGGGTCGCCTCCAGCCGCAGGGTGATCGAGGTATGCCGGCCCTGAGCGATGCGCAGGGGCCAGGTCAGCCGGACACTGCCGCGGTGGGTCTGCTCGCTGATCGATGCGGCAGGAGCCAGGTGCACCCGCGTGCGGTGCCGGGCGTCGGCCCACCCCACGACCGTGTCCACCTCGATGAGTGGCGGCTCGGCGGTGCTGCTGTCCGCTGCGCCCATCTTGACGGCCGACAGGTCCGTGCCGTCGGCGGCAAGGTCGAGGCACAGCCGGGTGTCGACATCGCGTTCAGCGCGCGAGGTGACCGTGATCTCCAGCAGCAGCTGGTGACCGCGCAGGGTCAGCGTCTGATGCACCTCGACCGTGGGGTCGGCACCGCGGTCGCCCAGATGACGGGCAGCACCCCAGAACCGGGCCGTGGCACCGGTGCTGGACGTGGCGATCGAGGTCGGCCGATGCCCGTCCAGGGTCAGCTCGAGCCCGCGCAGGAGCCGGCGGTCATCGACATACCACCCGGTCGCTCCCTGGCCGATGCCCCCGTCGCCTTGGGTGAGCACCGTGGCCGGACCGTCGACAGCAATCTGCAGGTCATGCAGCCAGGGCTGTCGGGTCATCGTTGCTCCCAGAGGTCTTGACACCGGTTTCGGTGCTGGTCCATTATGTCAGCAGTGGGATATGAACGTTCAAATGAACGTTCATATCTATGCAACCGCACAAAGAGCCACAGAGTCAAGGATGACGATGTCGAGCATTGATGCCCGAGCCCGGACGACGATCATGGACGTCGCCCGGGCTGCGGGGGTCTCCCGGCAGACCGTGAGCAACGCGGTCAACCAGCCGGGCAGGGTGCGTCCGGACACCTTGCAACGGGTGCTCGGCGAGATCGAGCGGCTCGACTACCGGCCCTCCAGCGCCGCCCAGACGTTGCGCCACCAGCGGGCCGGCGCTGTCGGCACCGAGATCAACGCGATGACCGACACCCCCAGTGACATTGCACACCCCTTCCTGGTCGCGCTGACTGTGGCCGCTCCCACCCACGCCTGTCACATGGTGCCGTTCGCGGCCAGGGATGCGTTCCCGACCCTGGCCGGCTACCAGGACATGGTCCGCCGGCACCTCGTTGACGCCTTCGTGCTCAGCGACACCCACCCCGCCGACCCCCGCCCGGAGTGGCTGCGACAACGGGGCATCCCGTATGCCGCGTTCGGCCGGGTCTATGACGATCCCTGCGCAACCTCCTGGGCCGATGTGGACGGAGCCGCGGGGACGGCGCTGGCGGTGGCGCACCTGGTGCAGCGAGGTTACGACCGGATCGGCTATCTGGGCTGGCCCGGTGACCACGCGGTCGGCGACTCGCGCCAGCACGGCTGGGAGGCGGCCACCGGCAGGCGCGGCGTTGCCCGCGGGCCTCTCGCGACCTCAACCCAGAGCCTCCCCGAGGCGGTGCACCGCGCGGAGGAGCTGCTGGACGGCCTTCGACCCGGTGACGCGGTCGTCTGCGCCTCCGACGTGCTAGCCCTGGGCGTGCGGCACGCCGCCCTGCAACGCGGCTGGCACCCCGGTCGCGATCTCGGGATCACCGGCTTCGACGGTTCGGCCCCTGCCCGCCTGCACGGCATCACCACCCTCGCCCAGCCCCTGGACGAGATCGCAGACCACCTGCTGGCCCTGGTCCATCACCAGCTCGCCGGTGACCCGGCTCCCTTCGAGGGCGCCTTGTTCATCCCCACCCTCACGGTCGGTGACAGCACCGATCCCAGCAAGGAAGGCACGATATGAAACTCCCCAACCGCCCTCGCTCCACGGTCCTGGCCGTGGCTCTCACCGGCACCCTGGCCCTGGCCGCCTGCGGCGGTGGAGGATTCGAGGAGGACCCTGCCGCCGGCGGCGGCGAGAGCAAGGCTCCCGCGTCGGCCGAGGGCCCGGCCAGCCTGGTCATGCTCATCGCGTCCTCCGGGGAGGCAGAGACCGCGGCCGTCAAGGAGGCTGCTGCTGCCTGGGCGTCCGAGTCCGGCAACGAGGTCGAGGTGCGGGTTGCCACCAACATCGCTGAGGAGCTCGCCCAGGGCTTCGCCGGCGGAGCACCGCCCGACATCTTCTACCTGGATGCCGCGCAGGTATCCGAGCAGGCGAAGGCCGGCAACCTCTACGCCTACGAGGCCGCCGACAACGACGACTTCTACGAGTCGCTGCGCGAGGCCTTCACCTACGAGGACACCCAGTGGTGCGCCCCCAAGGACTTCTCCACCCTTGCGCTGCAGATCAACACCGCCTCCTGGGAGAAGGCCGGGCTGACTGACGACGACATCCCGACGACCTTCGACGAGTTGGCCACCGTCGCGGAGACCTTGACCACGAAGAAGCAGAAGGGACTGGTGCTCTCCCCCGGGATCGACCGGGCCGGTGCGTTCGTGGTGGGCAACGGCGGGTGGTGGCTCAACGAGGAGGCCACCGAGTCCACGGGCACCAGCGAGCCGGTCATCAACGCCCTCACCTACGTCCAGGAGCAGATGGCCGCCGGCTCGTTCGCCTACGCAGGAGACGTCGACGCGGGCTGGGGCGGTGAGGCCTTCGGCACCGAGCGCGCCGCGATGACCATGGAGGGCAACTGGATCAAGGGTGCGATGGAGAACGACTACCCCGACGTCGACTACACGGTGGCCGAGGTCCCGGAGGGCTCCGAGGGCAAGGGCACGCTGCTGTTCACCCAGTGCTGGGGTGTCGCCGACGCCTCCAAGGCGCAGGCGCAGTCGGTTGAGCTGGTCGACTACCTGACCACTCCGGAGCAGCAGCTAAAGTTCGCCGAGGCCTTCGGCGTGATGCCCAGCCGCCAAGCGGCAGCCGAGGACTACAAGTCGGCCTTCCCCGAGGACGAGGCGTTCATCGCCGGCGGTGAGTACGGCCACGGCCCGATCAACACCCCCGACATGGCGCAGGTGGTAGCCGACCTCAACTCCCAGCTCGAGGGCATCGCCAACGCCGACATCGTCAAGGTGATGGAGAGCTTCGACACCAACGCCGGCTCGGTGCTGGGCAAATGAAGGCCGGAGACCCGCAGCGCCAGCAGGGCGCGGGGTGGTTGTTCGTCAGCCCGGCCATCGTCATCCTGGGCCTGTTCCTGATCGCGCCCATCTTCATGGCGCTGTGGGTTTCCGTCAGTGACTGGAGTGGCAAGGGCAGCCCGTTCGGCGGTGACACAGGCTTCGTCGGGGTCGACAACTACTCCGCGCTGCTGGCCGAGTCCGGGCTGGCCCGGCAGGACCTGATGACGTCGTTTCGCAACACCTTCTACTACGTCCTCGGGGTGGTGCCCGTGCAGACCGTGCTCGCCCTGTCCTTGGCGACGCTGCTCAACAACAAGTTCCTCAAGGGCCGCACGTTCTTCCGCACCGCGTTCTACTTCCCCTCCGTGGTGTCCTCGGTGGCGATCTCGGCACTCTTCCTGTTCGTGTTCGCCGGGTCGGGTGCCATCAACAAGGTGCTGGCGTTCTTCAGCATCAACGGGCCGAACTGGTTCCAGGACTCGCGCGGTCTGATCCATCTGGCCGGCGACGGCCTGGGGTTGTGGAGCATCGCCAGCCCGCCGGACTGGCTCACCAGCCCAACGGTCCTGAGCCTGTCGCTGTGGGAGTGGTTCGCGGGCCCGTCCGTGGCGCTGGCTGCCATCATGCTGCAGGTCATCTGGACCACGGCCGGGACGTTCATGCTGATGTTCCTCGCCGCCCTGCAGGACCTGCCCACCGAGGTCGAGGAGGCGGCCATGGTCGACGGGGCCAACCGGTGGCAGCGGTTCATGAACGTCACCGTGCCGCACCTGCGCCCCACGATCCTGCTGGTGGCGACCCTGGGCTTCATCGGCACCTGGCAGGTCTTCGACCAGATGTACGTGATGACACAGGGCGGTCCGGCCAAGACCACGCTCACCCCCGCCTACCTGTCCTACCAGGCGGCGTTCACCAACGGGGACTGGGGCGAAGGCGCTGCCATCGCCTTCATCCTGTTCGCCCTGATCTTCGTGCTCACCACGGCTCAGCGTTACCTGTTGCGTGACAAGGACGAGGCCCAGCGCGCCAAGGACGAGCGCCAGCAGCACCGACGACAGCGCCGACAGCGCACCCGGATCACCGAGCAGCAGCAGCGGAAGGCGCAGACCTCATGAGCACGAGCACTCAGCAAAAGACCAAGGCGGTCGAGCCGCAGATCCAGGCAGTAGGCAGCGGCACGGGCAGTAGCAAGAAGATCTTCTTCTACGCCCTGCTGATCATCTTCGCCCTGATGTACATCTACCCGTTCTTCATCCAGCTGGCGACGTCGTTCAAGACCAACGCCGACTCGACCGACAACGCCCTGTCGCTCCTCCCCAACCCGTTCACCACCTCCGCCTACGAGCAGCTGTCCAACACGCCGTTCCTGCGGTGGTTCACCAACAGTGTCGTGGTCACCTTGTTCGTCACGGCAGGGCGCGTGTTCTTCTGCTCGTTGGCCGGCTACGCCCTGGCAAGGCTGAAGTTCGTGGGCCGAGGTGCGCTGTTCACCGGCCTGTTGGCCGTCATGGCGGTGCCCGGGATCGTGCTGCTGATCCCGAAGTTCCTGGTGCTCAACTACGTCGGCATCTACGCGACCTACCCCGCACTCATCGTGCCGATCATGATCGACGCCGCCGGGATCTTCATCATGAAGCAGTTCTTCGAGTCGATCCCGGTGTCGGTGGAGGAGGCGGCGCGGATCGACGGCGCCGGGACGTTCCGGATCTTCTGGTCGGTGGTGCTGCCCATGGCCAAGCCGGCACTGATCACGCTGACCATCCTGTCCTTCCAAGGGTCGTGGAACGAGCTCGGCCACTTCATCGTGGCCACCAACAACCCCGACCAGTTCACGCTGACCCGCGGGGTGTCCGGACTGCTCGCCGGTGGTCTGGGGTCGGGCAACCAGTACCCGATCAGCATGGTCGCCGCACTCCTGATGACCATCCCCACCGCCATGGTGTTCATCGCGTTCCAGCGCTACTTCACCCAGGGCGCCAATGCGGGCGCCGAGAAGGGGTGATGCCTACGGCACTACGCTGAACCCGTGACCGGGCGCCCCGTTGCGCCGCACCCGACCGAGGGAGTATGCCGTGCGCCGTCCCGCGGTCCTGCTGTGCCTGCTCACCACGGTGGGCCTCGTCACCGCCTGCGGTGCTAGCGAGCTCAGCCAGCAGCAGACGGCCGACGTGCTGCTGACCGAGGAGGACTTCCCGGTGGACGGGTTCACCCGTGGCGAGGTGACCGAGCGTGATCCCGCGGCAGATGACGCGCAGACGACCGCCCCGGCCGAGGACTCTCTTGCTGCCCTGGTCGAGGGTCAGGACGTTCCCGCCGCCTGCCGTGACGCCCTGGAGGAGACCGGGCTGTCCGACGCCGACGTCGCCGCCCAGTCGTCGGCCACCTTCAGCGGAGACTCCTCCGGGTTGCTTCCGACCGAGGTGGAGCTGGTGGTGGCGACCATCGACGGTGACTCGCCGTTGGACCCGCTGGCGGCCGTCAACCAGGAGTGCGAGCAGCTGACCTTCGAGGAGTCCGGTATCACCACGACCCTTGACTTCACCGAGCTGGACACCCTGGACGGCACCACCATGGTCATCACCTTCGCCGAGCAGGAGCTGACGATGACGGTGGGCGGGCGGACCGAGGGCAGCACCGTCGTCGCGGTGTCCGCCACCGGGGTGCAGGAGGCCGACGTCGAGCGCATCGTGCAGGCACAGTTCGACAAGATCGAGGCGGCGGGATGAGCGCACACGAACGCGTCCGGCCGGTTCCGGTGACGAGATGATGACGGTCCCTAGCGCGAACGGACATCCTCACGTAACATTCTCAAAGACTTCGTGAGTACTTAAAAGGGGATACATACCGTGAGCAGCAAAGGTCGCGCGTCGCATCGCGCGACGGGGGGTCGGCATCGCAAGCCGTCCACGAGACTGATCGAACCGGCACAGGCGCGCATTGGCACCTCCGCTGCGGGGCTGGCGCTCGCGCTGTGCCTCACCCCGTTGTCATCGTGGGCCCAGGAAGGCAGCGGGCAGGGCACCGGCTCGAGTTCGCAGCAGAGCGGCGGGGAGTCCGAGCAGAGCAGCGGGTCGCAGGGGAGCGGTTCCGCCGAGTCGTCCACGGGGTCGTCCATGGGCGAGGGCGAAGGGTCCGGCGCAACAGGCTCCTCCGGCCAGCAGTCGGGGCAGGGGTCGGGCCACCGGTCCGGTGGCACGGCATACGGGGGTCGCTCCACAGGTCCGTCCACCCCGGAGCTCCTGGCTCCGACCTCGGAGTTCCCGGTGCCCGATCCCCCGGTCAACAAGCGCCTGCCGGAGGAGGTCGACGTGGTCGACCCCGCCCAGCGCAACATCCTGTGCGACCCGGTGGACAAGCCCGGCCTCGAAGCCTTCATCAACGTGATCGGCGAGCACTACGGCCGCCCCGGGCACACCACCTCGCGGTCCTGCATCGCGCAGAAGTCCGAGCACTACGACGGCCGGGCGCTCGACTGGCAGCTCGACGCCTTCGACCCGGCCGACCGCCGGATCGGCGACGCGGTCGTCAGCTGGCTGAGCGCCAACGACGGCGAGATGGCCAAGCGCTTCGGCATCCAGTCGGTCATCTGGAACGCCCACTCCTGGCGCCCGAACGGCGCCGGATGGCAGGGGTATGCCGGTCAGTCGGCACACACCGACCACATCCACTTCTCGTTCACCTGGGACGGCGCGATGATGCGCACCTCGTGGTGGACCGGAGTGGCGCTGACCGGCATCGACCTCGGGCCCTGTGCGACGGTCGCGGGCGCCTACTCGGCCATCCCGCAGGGACCGCGCACCGAGCCGTGCGCAGCCGAGGGAGTGGTGGCCGAGCCCAGCGGCGGGTATGCCGAGGTGCTGCCTGGTGGCTCCGGCGCCGGCGTCGGGCTGGTTCAGCCGTTGCTCGACGTCCCACAGACCGGTGAGCTCGACGCCCCCACCCGCGAGGCGCTGGTGGCCTGGCAGACCAAGGCCGGGGTGCCCCAGACGGGGGTGCTGGACCAGCTGACCTACCTGGCCGCTCAGGGTGGCACGATGCCCGAGCTGCCGGCCGAGGCCCTTGCCGTGCCGGTGGCCGACGATATGACCACCGTCTACACGCCATACCAGCGGACCGTGCTGGTCGAGGGGGACACCGGGCCGGCCGTGAAGGTGCTGCAGCAGGCGCTCGGGCTGGAGGCCGATGGGATCTTCGGACCCAAGACGGCAGCGGCGGTGCTGGAGTTCACCACCGAGCATCCGTTGCTCACTGCGCAACCGCAGACCGGGTGGGCCATGTGGCGGGTGCTGGAGCTGCAGGACTACCCGACCCTGCCCTACCGCGACCGCATCCTGGAGATCGGGGCCAACGGGCCCGATGTGGCCACCCTGCAGGCGCAGCTCGGTGTCGAGGCCGACGGCAGCTTCGGCCCGATCACGCAGCAGACGGTCCGCGACGCCCAGACCAAGGCGGGCCTGGAGGCCACCGGTGTCGTCGACGGCCCGACCTGGGCCGCCACCGACAGCGGGATCGCGGGCACCCCGCCGGCGTTGGCCCTCGACCTGCGCTCGGGCTATGCCGTGCCGTGGACCGACCGCGACTGACTCAGCCTGGTCCAGCCCAACACAGCTCAGCTCAGTGACGCTCACACCTCGCGTGACGTCGATCGCGATTAGGCTGTAAGGCATGGCCAGGCCACACATCGCTGCCCTCATCGAGGACGCGTTCTTCGGCAGCATCGAGTCGGTGCTGCGCGCGCGGGGTTGGCAGGAGCGGGCGATCGGCTACACGGGATACGGCACGCCGGGTCAGGCGCGGATCTTGGCCCGAGTGCTGCTGAGCCGGGAGGGCGAGGTCAACGGCCAGGCGGCGTTTGCCGGGGTAGGTGCCACGAGGCAGGAGATCGAGGAGGCCGACCTGCGACAACGCGGCTGGCGCGCCTTCCTCACCGCGCCGGCTGCCAACACCCCGGTCCGGATCCAGCTCGGCGCGACCACCATGGTGGCGCGCACGGATCGCGGGGGCTACGTGGATGTGGTCGTAGCCGGGCACGGGCTCGAGGCCGGGTTGCACCGGGTCACTCTCACTGTGCTCAGCGGGGACACCGTCGAGGCCACGGTGCAGGTGATCGATCCCCAGGCACCGATCGGCCTCGTGAGTGACATCGACGACACGGTCATGATGACCCTTCTGCCCCGCCCCATGATCGCTGCCTGGAACACCTTCGTGCGCTCGGAGCAGGCGCGCGAGGAGGTGCCCGGCATGGCGACCATGTATCGCTCGCTGCTGGGGCAGGAGCCCGGCGCCCCCGTGTTCTACGTCTCGACCGGAGCCTGGAATACCGCACCTACCCTTACTCGCTTCATGCGGCGACACAACTTCCCGGCCGGTCCGTTGCTGCTGACCGACTGGGGGCCGACCAACACGGGCTGGTTCCGCAGCGGCCAGGAGCACAAGCGTCAGCAGCTCTCCAGACTGGCGCAGGAGTACCCCCTCACCCGCTGGATCCTGGTCGGCGACGACGGGCAGCACGACCCTGCGATCTACGGCGACTTCGCGCAGGAGCACCCCGATCGGGTCGAGGTCATCGCCATCCGGCAGCTGACTCCCGCCCAGCAGGTGCTCTCGCACGGTCTGCCCATCGCCACCGACGAGCTGCTCGGCAAGAGCTACGGCGGCATCCCGATGCTGCGCGCCCCGGACGGCTTCACACTGCATACCCTGATCCAGAGCGCCCGGCAGCGGATGGGACGGCTGCACCCGACGTCGTGGGTGCAGACGACCCCCACCGAGAGCTAGGGGCGGCGGTGCCCGAGCTGCCCGAGGTGCAGGCGCTGGTCGACTTCCTGGCCGACCGGGCCACCGGGCGCGTCGTCACCGATGTGGAGCTGGGCTCGATCGCGGTGCTCAAGACCTTCGACCCTGCGCCGGACACCCTGGTCGGTCGACCGATCGACGCGGTTGCCCGGCACGGCAAGTTCGTCGACCTCGATGTCGACGGCACCCATCTGGTCTTCCACCTGGCCCGCGCCGGCTGGCTGCGCTGGTCCGACGCGCTGTCGACGACGCGGGTGCGGCCCGGCAAGTCACCCATCGCGTTGCGGGTCCGGCTCGACGACGGGTCCGGGTTCGACCTCACCGAGGCCGGCACGCGCAAGGGTCTGGCCACGTATGTCGTCGCGCAGCCCAGTGAGGTGCCCGGCATCGCGAGCCTTGGTCCCGACCCGCTGGGCGAGGCATTCACTCGTGAGGTGTTCGGTAGCATCCTGGAAGGCCGGCGCACCCAGATCAAGGGGGTACTGCGCGACCAGACTGTCATCGCCGGCATCGGCAACGCCTACTCCGATGAGATCCTGCACGCCGCGCGACTGTCCCCGTACACCCTCGCGGCCAGTCTGAGCACCGACCAGGTCGACACTCTGTATGCCGAGCTGCGCCGGGTGCTGGTCGGGGCCGTCGACGTGGCCACGGGCAAGCCGGCCAAGGAGCTCAAGGACGCGAAGCGGGCCGGGATGGCGGTGCACGGCCGGGCCGGTCAGCCCTGTCCGGTCTGCGGGGACACGGTGCGTGAGGTGTCCTTCGCCGACACGGCGCTGCAGTACTGCCCGACCTGCCAGACGGGCGGCAAGCCGCTCGCGGACCGCCGGATGTCGCGTCTGCTCAAGTAACGCCCGGGTAGTGCTGCGCAATGACTGCCTGCTGAGGTCCTGGGTGACCCACGAGCAGCGCCGGTCAGTCGCCTGCGAGGATGGGTGGCATGACCGATTCGACACAGTCCGACATACCCCAGACCCAGGTCTCCGCACTGGCCGACGACGCCACGATCTTGGACGTGCGCGAGCCTGATGAGTGGGCGGCCGGGCACGCCCCGGGCGCCATCCACTCCCCGTTGGGCGACCTGCCCACGAGGCTGGGCGACGTGCCGCAAGACGCCCCCATCGCCGTGGTCTGCCGCAGCGGTGGCCGATCCAGCAAGGCCGTGGAGTGGCTTCAGCGCGAGGGCTTCGATGCCATCAACGTCGAGGGTGGGATGCGCGCCTGGGCTCAGGCCGGCAAGCCGATGGTGTCGGACAACACCGAGGAGCCCCAGGTCATCTGAGCTGTCCGGCGGCCCGATCACGCAGGTGCGGGATTGGGCCGATGGGGTATGCGGGTGGGTCCGGCTGGATCATGCAGGTGCGTGATCCAGCCGCCGGGGTACGCGGGCGGGCCCGGCTGGATCATGCAGGTGCGTGATCCAGCCGATGGGGTATGCGGGTGGGTCCGGCTGGATCCCGCACCTGCGGGATCCAGCCGACCAGTCACTCCCGGGGCGACTCCGCCGCATGCGCCCCGCTGCCCGGACCGCGCCTGTCGTCCGGCTCGTCGTCGTGGCCGACGGCACGCCGGTCGTTGTCGTTGTCATGGCCATGACCACGGTCGTGGTCGTGGTCGAGGTGCGTACCGGTTGATCGAGGGGCCTGCGGCGTCCGGCTCAGCTGCCAGACCAGCAGGGCTAGGCCCAGCACCAGCAGCAGCAGCAGGATCGAGCCGCTGTTGAGCCCGAACCCGTTGATCCAGACGAACGAGATCGCGCCGGCGGCCAGACAGTAGTAGATGGTCGGGAGGATCGTCTTACGGATCAGGTCACCCTCTCGGCCCAACAACCCGACGGTGGCCGAAGCGGCGACCACGTTGTGGATGGTGATCATGTTGCCTGCCGCGCCGCCGACGGCCTGGGTGGCCACGACGATCTCAGGGCTGGCCCCGATCTGCTCGGCGGTGGAGAACTGGAACAGCGAGAAGGTCAGGTTGCTGACAGTGTTGCTGCCCGCCACGAAGGCTCCCAGCGCCCCGATCCACGGGGCCGCCAGCGGCCAAGCACCACCGGCCAAGCTCGAGGCGCCTTCGGCCAGCGTGAGCGGCATGCTCGAGAGACCCGAGTCGTTGAAGTCGGTGCCGGAGTTGATGAACACCCGCACCAGCGGCAACGCGAACAGCAGGGCAACCCCCGCACCAGCGATCTGACCGCCGGCGATCTTCCAGGTCTCAGCGATCTTCGGGAAGCTCATCCGGTGGAGGAAGTACGTGATCAGGCAGACCACGATGAACACGAAACCAGGCAGGTAGAACGGCTGGACCGTCTGGTTGATGCCGGTCCCGAGGATGTTGTCGATCGGGATGTCGGTGCCGTCGGTCAGGAACGTCTTGACCGGCGCGACGACCCGGGTGAAGACCAGCAGTACCGCGATGAGCAGGTATGGCGTCCAGGCGAGCCAGATGGACATCCGCTTGCCGCTGACATCGTCCTCGTCGGGAGCGATGCTGCCCATCCAGCGGGAGTCCCAGCTCGCGCGGGGGGCGAAGTCCCAGGTCTCCTTGGGCATCAGGAAGCCACGGCTGGAGGTAAACATCACGATGCCCAGGCCGATGGCACCACCGAGCAGCGAGGGGAACTCCGGGCCGAGGAGGGCGGCGACCAGGACGTAGGGCACGGTCATCGCAAACGCTGCGAAGAGCGCGAACTTCCACACCTTGAGTCCATCAGCGAACCGCTTGTGCTCGCCGAAGAAGCCGGTCAGCATGCAGGCCAGGAACAGCGGGATCAGGGTGCCGACGATGGCGTGGATGATGGCCACGTCAAGGGCGATTCCCTCGACGTATGCGGGGAAGGACAGGCCGAGCACTTGAACCCGCTCGTCGACGCCGGAGCCGCCGGCCAGGCCTTGGGTGACGCCGACCAGCATCGGGGTGCCTACCGCACCGAAGCTGACCGGGGTGCTCTGGATGATGAGGCCGACCATGACCGCGGCCATGGCGGGGAAGCCGAGCGCCAGCATCAGCGGTGCGACCACGGCCGCCGGGGTGCCGAAGCCAGAGGCGCCCTCGATGAAGCTGCCGAACAGCCAGCCGATGATGATCGCCTGCACCCGGCGGTCCGGGCTGATGGTCGTGAACCCGGCCCGGATGGTGGACATCGCCCCGCTCTTGAACAGGGTCTCCAGCAGGAGCAGGGCGCCGAAGACGATATAGAGCAGCGTGAGCGCGATGATCAGCCCCTGGATGCTGGCGGCCGCCACCGCCACCGGTTTCATGTCCCAGATCAACAGCGCGACCAGGACCACGACGACGAAGCCGACCGGCATCGCGGTCTTGGCGGGCCAGCGCAGCCCGACCAGCAGGATGCCCACAACAAGGATCGGTGAGAGTGCGAAGAAGCTTAGAGCTGCGAGACTGTCCATCGGGACGACGTCCCCTTTCTGGGGTGGTGGCTTGGGCTGGGACTCAGGGGCGGTGGACCGGGTCGACGCCTCGGATCGAGGCGTCGAGGAGCTGCACCGGGTGGAAGAGCGGGACCCCGGCGTCCAGGTAGCGCCGGATCTGCAGCAGGCAGCCGGCGTTGGAGGTGACGACTGCGTCGGGCAGGGTCGAGGCGATGTGCTCGACCTTGCGGCGCCCGAGCCGCTCGGCGGGCTCGGGCTGGACCAGGTTGTAGATCCCGGCCGAGCCGCAGCATATCTCGGCCTCGGGGATGTCCATCACGGTCATCGCCGGGATCGTGCGCAGCACGGCTCGAGGCTCGGCTGTGATCCCCTGGGCATGCCGCAGGTGGCACGCGTCGTGGTAGGCGACGCGCGCGTTGATCGGGTGCCGCTCCGCCCGCGGCCCCAGCTGGGCCAGCAGCTCGGAGATGTCACGGACCTTGTCGGCGAAGGCAACAGCACGCTCGGCGTATGCCGGGTCGTCGCGAAGCAGCACGCCGTACTCCTTGAGCGCGGAGCCGCACCCGGCGACGTTGGACACGACATACTCGACGTCGGCGGCCTCGAACGCGTCGATGAGGTCGCGGGCCCGCACCATCGCCTCCTCCTCGCGCCCGGCGTGGCTCGACAGCGCACCGCAGCAGCGCTGCTCCTTGGGCGCGACCACGTCACAGCCCTCGGCTGCCAGCACGCGGGTCGCCGCGGCGTTGACATCGCCGAAGAAGACCCGCTGCACGCACCCGGACAGGAAGCCGACCCGGGCACGGCTCACCCCGACCGCGGGGGTGAACGCGGGCTGGCGGGCGACCACGCTGCGCATCGACAGCGACGGCAGCAGCGCCTCCATGGCCCGCAGCCGCGCCGGCACCAGCCGCATCACGCCCGTGCGCTCCAGCAGCGCGCTCAGCCCCAGCTTCTGGTAGATGGTGCCGAAGAACGCGGCCGGTCGCAGCCGGGCCGGGTAAGGGAACAGGGTGAAGATCATCGTCCGGAACAGACGGTCGGCCGGGGTGCGTGCCCAGTTGCGCTCGATCTGGGGCCGCACCGCCTCGATCAGCTGGTCGTACTTGACGCCGGACGGGCAGGCGGTGACGCACGCCATACAGCCGAGGCAGGCGTCGAAGTTGCCGACGAACTCCTCGTCCATCGGCACCTCGCCGGCGTTGCCCATCTTCATCAGGTAGATACGCCCGCGCGGTGAGTTGGTCTCGTTGCCCTCCAGCAGGTAGGTCGGGCAGGTCGGCAGGCAGAAGCCGCAGTGCACACAGTCGTCGATCAGCTCGCCACTGGGCTTGCGCAGCTCGTCAAAGGCAGAGAACGGCCCGGTGGCCGACGGGGTGTCGGCGCGTGCCTCACTCAGGCCCTCGGTCAGGGAGCCACCACCCCGCCCGCCGACCGTCGCTGCCTCGGGTGCGGTGTGCTGCTCGGTCACGATGCGTCCTTCCTCGGGTGCGGGTGCCTGGGGGTATGCCGTTCAGAACCAGCCATCGAACCGTCCAGGAGCGAACCGTCCGGTGGGGTCGAACTGTGCCTTGATGCGGCTCAGCAACGGCGCCGTGCCCGGGCGTGGCCCGAGAGCGTCGACCAGGTCGTCCAGGGCGTGCGGCCGCTGCCGCAGCAGCACGCTGGCGCGTTGGCGCAGGGCGTGCTCTCGCACCCCGGTCAGCACGCTGCCATGGCTCGCCGGATCGGCTCCGGCGAGGCGCAGGGTGTGCATGCCCAGGGCCGCACTGGAGACGATCCGCAGGTCCACCGACGACTGGTCAGCGAGTCGGTATCCCGTGTCTGCCAGGTCGGCCAGGTCGCTGGGGAGACCGCAGACCCGCAGCACGCTCTCGTCGGCGTCACCGACGACGGCGTCAGCGTGAGCCTGCCAGGCGGCGCCGGCCTCGGCGTCGTCCAGGGCCGCGCCCTTGATGCCTGACGAGGCGAGCAGATCCTGCACCCGCTCGCCGGCGGAGTCCACGGAGGAGGGGGTGCCCTCGACCCGCACCAACAGCTGACCCGGGTCGCCGGTCGTCCCGGTCGGGGCGGAGGTCCACTCGACGGCACTCGGCTCCAGCGGGCTGCTCATCAGGGCCAGTGCGGCCGCGCTGGCCTGGGTGGCGTCGGCCGACCCCGCCACGGTCAGGGAGGCGGGCGGTCTCGGGTGCAGCCGCAGCACGATCTCGGCGACCAAAGCCAACGACCCCAGCGAGCCGTGGATGAGCTTGGCCAGGTCATAGCCGGCGACATTCTTGATGACGTGACCCCCCGAGCGGGCGACCGTGCCGTCGGCCAGCACCAGCGTGACGCCGATGACCAGGTCGCGCATGCCGCCGTAGCGCAGCCGGGACGGCCCGGAGTCACCCGCGGCCAACAGCCCGCCAAGGGTGGCGCCGCGCCCGGCGGTGGGCGGATCGAGAGCCAGCCACTGGCCGTCACCGGCGAGGTGCTGCTGTAACGCCGCTAGGGTCGTGCCGGCCCGCACCGAGGCAGTCATGTCGGCCGGGTTGTGGGTGAGCACGCCCTGCAGCCGGGTGGTGTCGAGCACGAGGTCCGGGTCCTGCACCCGTCCGGCCCAGTCCAGCTTGGTGCCGCCGCCTCGCACCAGCACCGACCCGCCGGTGCGGCGGAGCAGCTCGGCCGTGGCCGCCACGGTCTCGGGGTGCTCAGTTCGAGTGCGGTGGTCGCTGCTGCGCTGCAGGGTGTCGCCGGGCGCCTCGGCCATGTCCGTCACATCCGCTCGATCAGACCGGCGGCTTCGAGCGGATGCACCCGGTAGGGGCCGGGTCGCTCGCCGCACAGCCGGGGAGTGGGGAAGATCTTGCCCGGGTTGCTGATCCCGGCGGGGTCGAAGGCCGAGCGCAGCCGCAGCATGGTGGCGATGTCCTCCTGGGAGAACATCTTGGGCATCGAGCAGGCCTTGTCGGTGCCCACTCCGTGCTCGCCGGTGATCGACCCACCCATCTCGACGCACAGCTCGGCGATGGCGGTCGACAGGTGCTCACCGCGCTCGGACTCTCCCTCGGCGGCGCTGTTGTAGAGCACCAGCGGGTGCAGGTTGCCGTCGCCGGCGTGGAAGACGTTGGCCACTCGCAGCCCGGCCTCATCGGCCATCTCCTGCATCCGGCGCAGCACCTCGCCGAGCCGGGTCCGCGGGATCACCCCGTCCTGCACGAAGTAGTCCGGGCTGATCCGGCCCATCGCCGCGAAGGCCGCCTTGCGGCCCTTCCAGATCAAGGCTCGCTCCTCCGGCGTCTCGGCGAAGCGGATGTGCGTCGTGCCGGCGTCGCGGCAGATAGCCTCGACCTGGGCGAAGCCCTCGTCGACCTCGAGACCGGGACCGTCGAGCTCGACGACGAGAGCGGCCGCTGCGCCGATCGAGTAGCCGGCGTGCACCGCGGCCTCGCAGGCCTCGATCGCGAGCGTGTCGAGCATCTCCACGGCGGCGGGGATGATGCCGGCGGCGATGATCCCGCTGACTGCCTCTCCGGCCGCCTCGGCGCTCGAGAAGTCGGCGACCAGGGTGCGCACCGTCTCGGGTTTGCGCAGGAGCCGGACGGTGATCTCGGTGGCGATGGCCAAGGTGCCCTCGGAGCCGATGACCGCTCCGCGCAGGTCGGGTCCGACGCCCTCCAGCCCCGCTCCGCCGACCTCGACGACCGACCCGTCGGGCAGGACCAAGGTCATCGCGTAGACGTGGTTGGTGGTGAAGCCGTACTTCAGGCAGTGGGCGCCGCCGGAGTTCTCGGCGATGTTGCCGCCGATCGTGCAGACGCTCTGGCTGGAGGGGTCCGGGGCGAAGTAGAGGTTGTCGGCAGCCACGGCCTTGGACACATCGGAGTTGGTCACGCCTGGCTGCAGGGTCATCCGCTGGTTGGGCAGGTCGATGTCCAGGATCGCCCGCATCCGCGCCATGCCGATGACCACGCCGTCGGCGACGGGCAGCGCACCGCCGGAGAGTCCCGTCCCGGCTCCGCGTGCGACATACGGGGTCTGCCCTGCGGCGCAGGCGGAGACGACCGCGGCCACCTGCTCGGTGGTCTCAGGCAGGACGACCAGGGCGGGGATGACCCGATATCCCGTGATGCCGTCGCACTCGTAGGTGCGCAGCCGGGTCAGGTCGGTGATCACCTGATCCGGGGACAGCTGCCGCCGCAGATCGTCGGCGAGGTGCGCCAAGTCCGGGTCCGTGCGGTTCGCCTCCATGGCGGTGAGCGTCATCGCCCGTCCTTCCGTATGACGAGAGCCGACTCTCGCTAGTCGAGAGCCTGGTCCGGAGAGGTGCGGTTGTCAACAGCACGGACAGGTCTACCGTTGCGCACCGCTTCGTGACAACCCGAGATTGACGACCCGAGGGCACGGAGATCGAGCACAACGAAGAGCGCAGCCCTACAGCACAGCATGGCTGTCCAAGCAGGTCAGTCACTGTGCAGGTCCTGGGCTAGAGCACGCGCAAACTCTTGGACCACGGGCGCAATGTCGGCCAGCCGTTCTGCGCTGATCCGCCCCGAGGGCCCGGACACCGAGATCGCTACGCGCGCCGGCGCATCGACCAGGGGCGCAGCCACGCACCAGACGCCGATCTCCTGCTCGGCGCGGTCGACCGCCCACCCTTGTCTGCGGATGTCTGCCAGCTCGCGCAGCATGAGTTCGGGATCGGTGATCGTCTCGGGAGTTCGCGACGCCATACCGGTCCGGTGCAGCAGCTGGCTGACCAAAGGGTCAGGCAGGAGCGACAGCAGTGCCTTGCCCACCCCAGTGCTGTGCGCCGCCACCCGCCGGCCGACCTCGGTGAACATCCGCATTGAGTGGGCCGAGGGGACCTGCGCCACGTAGAGCACCTCGTCGCCGTCCAGCACGGCCATGTTGGCGGTCTCGCCGATCTGGGAGGCCAGGGCGGTCAGATGCGGCATGGCCACCGAGCCGAGCCCCCGGCTGGACGCCTCACCCAGCCGGATGAGGCGGGGACCCAGGGCGTACCGACGTGACGCCTCTTGGCGGACATAGCCGTTGTCGGTCAGCGAGCGGATGAGCCGGTGCACCGTGGGCAGCGGCAGGCCGGTGGCGGTCACGAGCTCTGCCAGCCGCATCGACCCCCCGGCGTCGCCCAGGAGCTCCAGCAGCAGGACGGCGCGGTCGATCGACTGGACTCCGCTGCCCGTGGTCTCGCGCGACATGCTCACCTCGCCTGATACTTCCGTATTGCGGAGGTTAGGTGCGGTGGCGTTGATTGTCCATCGATCCGGGGTGACGTGGTCGGCTGCGAGGTCTCGTCAAGGGACGGGCTCTGCGCGACCGAGGTGGGCAGGGTGCGGTCACAGCCGTGGTGGCGCTACGTCGACTTCGCCGGTCGCGATCGGCGCCGGGGCGGCGCTGGTGGCACCACCTTGGCCGCGACGACCGAGCCACGAGGGATCCGGACGAGACCGTGCCGTGTCTCGATCTGCAGCGCGCCCTCGTCCGGCGCGACCAGCATGCCCAGGACATCCGTCGCCCGGGCCCCGTCCTCGATCAGGTAGCGCACCACCACTCGCTGGCCGATCGCTATACTCGATGGCTCGGGCGCGGGCACGGTGCAAAGTCTATGGAGCCCTCCTGGCCCCGGCCGCGGGAGGGCAGCGCCTGCTCGTCAACGACTGTGCACACTGATGGCGCGCGCGCACACGCCACAAGTGTGCACGAGGGGGCACGAGCCAGAAGGCCGTGCGTCTCAGGCGGGGGGAGCCATGGGTCGTGGAGACTCGATCACGCTCTCTGCGCGCCTCTGCGATCGATGCTAGACAACGACATACTCTGCGATCGTGGACCCGATCAAGAACCCGTACGCGCCCGGCGCCGGTCAGCGACCCCCCGAGCTGGCGGGGCGTGACGAGGAGCTGGCGAGCTTCCAGGTGGTGGTGGAGCGGATTGGCCGCGGCCGGCCGGAGCGGTCGATGGTGCTGACCGGGCTGCGCGGTGTCGGAAAGACGGTGCTGCTCAACGCCCTTCGCTCCACCGCGGTCCGAGCGCAATGGGGCACCGGCAAGCTGGAGGCCCGTCCTGACCAGGCGCTGCGCCGGCCCATGGCGGCCGCGCTGCACATGGCGGTGCGCGAGCTGGGTCATCCACGCGGAGAGGAGCTGGAGCATGCCTTGGGGGTGATCAAGGCGTTCGCCCAGCGCGAGGCGCCGGGCGCCAAGCTGCGCGACCGGTGGAACCCGGGGATCGATGTGCCGGCGGTGACCGGGCGGGCCGACTCCGGTGACATCGAGATCGACCTGGTCGAGCTGTTGACCGATGTCGGCGGGCTGGCGGCCGATGTCGGCAAGGGCGTCGCGGTGTTCATCGACGAGATGCAGGACCTAGGGCCGCAGGACGTCTCGGCGCTGTGCGCAGCCTGCCACGAGCTCAGTCAGGCGGGGCTTCCGGTGATCGTGGTCGGCGCCGGGCTGCCGCACCTGCCGGCGGTGCTGTCGGCGAGCAAGTCCTACTCCGAGCGGCTGTTCCGCTACTCGCGCATCGACCGGCTGGACCGCGAGCAGGCCGTGCGCGCGCTCCGCTCACCGGCCCAGGAGGAGGGCGCCGACTTCACTGACGACGCCCTGGTCGCGATGTATGCCGCGACCGGCGGCTACCCCTACTTCATCCAGGCCTACGGCAAGGCGGTCTGGGACCTGGCCCCCGGGTCACCGATCGGCATCGAGGACGTCCGGGTGGGCGCGCCCGAGGCCGAGGCCGAGCTGGCGATCGGGTTCTTCGGGTCGCGCTACGAGCGGGCGACGCCGGGGGAGCGGGAGTATCTGCAGGCGATGGCCGACCTGGGTGCCCAACCCTCCGCGGTCGAGAGCGAGGACGAGGTGGAGTCGGTGCCGACCTCGCAGGTCGCTGTGCACCTGGACCGTAAGCCGCAGTCCTTGTCGCCGGCGCGGGACGCCCTGTTGAAGAAAGGCCTGATCTACTCCGGTGAACGGGGGCGGATCGCCTTTACGGTGCCGCACTTCGGGCGCTATCTGCGCGCCAATACCTGAGGGTCAGGGGGTGTCGACATGGCCAAACTGGTCATTCACCAAGTCACGCTGGTCATCAGCGCACGCGATCCTCGAGCGCCGGCACCAGGGGCGCGACCGGGCTCAGCTGCAGGATCGTGGACAGTCTGCGGGTCCAGGCACTCGCTCCCTCAACTCGCAGCGTGCCTGACCTCAGCGCTCGGCTCACGGGAAGCCGACCGAGTCATACCGTGTAGAGCGTGGCCACGTCAGAGCTGAGCGCCAGGTCGACGCCGAAGCCGGGATCGCTGCGGCACACCGAGGGCACGCCGTGCTCGACGACGATCCAGAACTGCCGCGGGTCGTCACTGAACCGCACATGCAGCACGTGCCGGGCTCCCGGTAGGTCGCTGGTGTCGATCCGGGTGTGCATCCACCACACCAGCAGCTCCGCGTCGAGCTCGTCGGGATGCGGGTCCTCGAAGGCCCACCGGGCACCCCACTGTCCCAGGCCGAAGACCACCGACTCCAGATCGCGCCCTGACTCAGTGAGCAGATACTCCCCGCCGAGGTGGTCCACCAGCCCGGCCCGCTCCAGCTGGCGCAACCGCTTGGCCAACAGGCTGCGGGACAACCCGGGCAGCCCTCGCGCCAGGTCGTTGAAGTGGGTGGCCCCGACGATCAGGTCGCGCATGATGAGCATCGCCCACCGCTCGCCAAGGATCTCCAGCGCTCGGGAGATCGGACAGTACTGCCCGTATGCCGTCCTGCGTGCCTCGTCCATGGCTCACCTCGTGTCCCCCCCAGTGTGCAGTCCACGACCTGTACCGGGGTAGTCCTCGATGTGGACTGGTTTGAGGGGGCGGTCGTAGAGGACGGTGTTGTCATGACGACATCAACAGCCACCACCCCCACCAGCACCGACGCGGCCCTCAAGGCTAAGCACCGCGGCATGTGGGCTCTCGGCGACTATCCCGCCGTCGCCGCGGACCTGATCCCGGACCTCGGCCGTGTCCTCGTGGACGCCTGCGACGTCGCTGCCGGCCAGCGGGTCCTCGACGTCGCCGCGGGCACCGGCAACGCCGCCATTCCGGCCGTGCGAGCCGGTGCGGAGGTGGTGGCGGCGGACCTGACCCCCGAGCTGCTCGAGGCGGGTGCCCGGCTCGCCGCGCAGGCGTTGACCCCTGCCGAGCGCGAACGGCTGAGCTGGCGCGAGGCCGATGCCGAGGCCCTGCCCTTCGAGGACGCGAGCTTCGACACCGTCCTGTCGTGTGTAGGGGTGATGTTCGCCCCGCACCATCAGCGCAGCGCCGACGAGCTGCTGCGGGTATGCCGTCCCGGCGGCACGGTTGGCCTGCTCAGCTGGACCCCGGGCGGCTTCATCGGCCGGCTCCTCGCCACCGTGAAGCCCTACCTGCCCCCGCCTCCGGCCGGCGTCCAGCCGCCGCCGCTGTGGGGCTCCGTTGAGCACGTCCAGGAGCTGTTCGCGGACGAGGTCAGCGAGATCTCAGCCCACACGGCGACCGTGCGGGTCGACCGCTTCGCCGACGGCGCGTCTTTCCGCGACTACTTCAAGACCCAGTACGGTCCGACGATCGCGGCCTAGCGAGGCCTCGCCGACGACGCCAAGCGCACCGCCGCCCTCGACCGCGAGATGACAGAGCTGGCGGACCGACATACCGTCGACGAGTCGATGGACTGGGAGTACCTGTTGGTCGTTGCGCGCCGCCGGTAGGCGACGCATGCGAGTGTGAAGACCTGGTGACCGTGTCGGATACGTGGCTGCCGGCTCAGCCCGCTCCCTGGTCGCCGCCGGAGAGCAGCTGCACGAGCTGGATCACCGCGCTGTGGTCCAGCTGGCCGCGGCCGGTCGAGCGCATCGCGCCGTAGAGCTGGTCGACCAGGGCGGTCACCGGGACAACGACGCCGGCCTCCCGCGCGGTCTCGAGCGCGAAGCCCAGGTCTTTGTGCTGGTATGCCGACTCGGCCCCCGGTGCGTAGTCGCCGCTGACGTAGCGCGGACCCTTGTCCTGCAGCGCCTGGCTGCCGGCCAGCCCGCCGCTCAGCACGTCGATCAGGCCCTGAGTGTCCAGACCGGAGCGCTCGCCCAGGGTCACCGCCTCGGCGAGCAGGGCGAGGGTGCCCCCGACGATGGCCTGGTTGCAGGCCTTGGCCACCTGCCCCGAGCCGAGCGGGCCGAGGTGGCGCACGGTGGTCCCGAGGACCTCAAAGGGTGGCATCAGCTCGGCGACATCCTCGGCCTCACCGCCGACCATGATCGACAGCGTCCCGGCTCTGGCGCCCTCGACTCCTCCGCTCACCGGGGCATCGACCACCCGGAAGCCGCGGTCGGTAACGGTGCTCGACCAGGACTGCAGCCGCGGCGGTGACACCGTGCCCATCACGACCAGCAGGGCGCCTTCGGCCGCCTCGGCGAGCAGTCCATCCGGACCGTCGCAGACCTGCTGCACATCGGGCAGGTCGGGCACCATCGTCACCAGCACTCGGCTTCGGCGGCCCAGCCCGACGAGATCGTCGGCCATAGTGATGCCAAGGCCGGCGCATTCCGGCGGGCAGACCTTGGAGCGGTTCCAGACTGATACCTCGGCCCCGGCCCTGGCCAGCAGCGCGGCCATCGGAGCGCCCATGCGCCCGGCGCCGACCCAACCGATCCGGCCAAGGTCGCTTCCGTTGTCCGTGCTCATGCGCACTCCCGTTAGTCGTCCCGTCACGGCTCTCATCCTGCACCCAGGCTCGAGCCGGTATGTCGTGCCGTTCCGTTCGGTAGACGTCACTGCGGCGTCCTCGCCGGTAGGCTCGCAGAGCATGGGACTGTTCAGCCGCAAGACCCACGAGGACAAGCCGCAGCCGGCCGAACAACCTGGTTTTCCCCCCGAGCCCGGCGACACCGTGAGTGACGACCGGTCGCAGCCGGCCGAGAGTCAACCACTCGGGCAGGAGGACCAAGACCGCATCGCGGCGGCCCTCGACCGGCTGCAGAACGATGGCGTCGCCGTCGAGGACCTGCACTCGCTGAGCGACGGGCTCGACACGGCATACCGTGACTGGGCGCGGACCCACGAGGGTGACCACGGCGCGATCATCGAGCGCTTTGCCGTGGGCATCGGTGAGCACCTGTCCCGGCGCACCGACCTCGACTGGCGGATCGTCACCGACGTCTTCGGCACTGACCTTGGACTGCTCGACGGTCCGCGCGGCGGGTTCATGGTCGTGCCGAGCAACCTGGTCGCCGCGCGCTGGATGCGTGGTGAGACCGGGTGGATCCCTGGGGTCGTCGGGCATCTGGTGAGCTGTCGCGAGCGCTGACTCAGACCCCCGTGGGCGTGCAGCTGTCCCGGTCTTCGGGCCACCTCCTGGCGGTGTTCGCGCTGCACAACCTCGAGGAGGTCGCCCACCTGCCGCACGACCTCGCCCGGCACGCTGAGCTGCTCGACCGCCTCGGCGTCCCGACCGGGTGGAGACGGCGCGACCTGATGGCCGTGGCCACGACCCTGCTGACGAGTATGGCGTTCGCCGGGCTCCGGGAGGCCGATCGAGCGTCTAGCCGGCGGCGGGACGGCATGGCCGTGGCGATCGCTGCGGCGCTGGGCGGCAATGCCGTGACGCACGGCGTGCGCGCGGCAGCCGATCGCGCCTACAACGGCGGTCTTGGCACCAGCCCGGTGATGCTGCTTGCCGCGGTGCGGGTGGCCGGTCAGGCCCGTCGACGTGGGCAGCTGTCCGGCAGCCAGGTCTGGAACATCGCCATCGCTGCCAACGCCGCCGTGCCCCCGCTGGTTTTGGTCGCCCTCGCTGCGGGTGACGCCATCGTGGGCGTCACCCGCAGCAGAGCTGGTCGATCATGATCGCGCTGCGGTGAAGATCGCCATCGCCGGGGCGGGCATCGGCGGGCTGACGACGGCGCGGTGTGCGGTTAGGTGCGGCGTGCGCCGGATTCGAGCAGGACCCCGACGGGGTGCGCGTCCGGCTCGACGGTCACGACGACGTCCGGGTCGACGCGCTGATCGGCGCCGACGGGATCGACTCCGTGGTGCGCCGGCAGCTGCTGGACCACGGGCCACCCCGCTACGCCGGCTACACCGCATACCGGGCCGTGCTGCCGGACTGGGATGACCGTCCCGACATCACGGGCGAGATCTGGGGACGGGACGGCGCTTCGGCATCCCCGACATCATCGAGCGCACCAGCGCCGAGGCGGTGCTGCAGCACGACATCGTCGACCGACCGCCGGTGCGCGGCTGGGGTCGCGGTCGCGTCGTGCTCCTGGGCGATGCCGCGCACCCCACGACCCCCAACCTGGGACAGGGCGCGGCCATGGCGATCGAGGATGCCCAGGTCCTGCAGCGAGCCTTGAAGCGGGTGCCCGTGTCCTCGGACCGACCATTGCGAGAGCGTGCAGGGACGAGGCAAGCGACCGCGTTGGGCGCATGCGTGAGCGATGGCAGACTCGGGCGGGTGATCGTCCGCGCCGCCACCGCCCAGGACGCCGCTGCATGTGCTGCGATCTACGCGCCCTACGTCACGGGCACCAGCATCACCTTCGACCTCGAGCCGCCGACGCCGGCCGACTTCGCGGAGCGCATCGCCGCGGCTGCGCAGGCACACGCCTGGCTCGTGGTGCTGGACGACGGTGTCGTGCTCGGCTACGCGTATGCCGGCAGCTACCGGCCACGTGCGGCCTACCGGTGGTCCTGCGAGACCAGCGTCTACCTCGACCGTGGTCGGCACGGTGGGGGAGCTGGCCGTGTGCTCTACCAGGCGTTGCTCGACCGACTGGCGCAGCGCGGCTACCGCACCGCCGTCGCCGGTATGACGCTGCCCAACGAGCCCAGCATCGCGCTGCATACCGCGTTGGGGTTCGAGCCGATCGGCACCTTCGCGCGGGTCGGCTACAAGGACGGGGCGTGGCGGGACGTGGCCTGGATGCAACGCGACCTCGGCCAGCACCCACCGGGCAGCGCTCCTCAAGAGATCACCTGAGGTCCTGCTCTGCGCGCAGGTCTGTTAAGGAGACTTGCCCTCAGCCGCCACGTTGGTAGCCGCGCAGCCAGCGCCGGTCGATCCAACGCTTGAGCCGGAGCGCCGAGCGGCCCTGCCACCACCACCGGCCCCGCACCGCGAGCCCGACGCCCCCGCCGAGGTCCAGGATCTGCAGGGCGTGCCGCTGTGGCACGAACTCCGGCAGCACCCCCCCGGTGGGCCGGGCAAGCAGGCTGCGCAGCAGCACCGGCCCCTGCCGCACGCCATACACCCCGATCCGCTCCAGCGGCCGGGCCAGGAAGTCGGCGCAGTCGCCCACCGCATAGACGTCGTCGTGGTCCCGGTGCTGCAAGGTGGACCGGACTGGTATGCCGTCACGACCGCCGTCCAGCCCGAGCCGCTGCACCAGCGGAGGACTCACCAGACCGGTCGCCAGCACGGCGACGTCGTGCTTCATGGTGTTGCCGTCGGCCAGGGTCACCTCGCCGAGCTCGATGCGGGTCACGGTTGTTCGGGTGCGCACCCGCACGCCGCGCGAACCCAGCAGCCGCAGCACCCTGCGGCGCGCTCGCTGCGACAGCTGCGGGTCGATGGAGGCTGCGGCCTCCAGGATCGTCACCCGGGTGTCCGGCCGCACGGCGAGGTTGCCGGCCAGCTCCAGCCCAGACGGCCCACCGCCCACCACGGTGACCTGCGCGGGTTGGCCATCCCTTGGCTTCGTCGGGGCGTTCGGTGAGTCCTGGGCGAGCGACGAGCGGTCCCGCTGCGCTACGGCGATGCGTTGCCGCAGCTCGCCGAGACTCTCCAACGGCTTGATCGCCAGCACGTCCGGGTGCACGTCGATGCCCTCGTCCATGGCCACGCTGCCGATGTTGAGAGACACGACGTCCCACCCCAGCCAGTCCCCGATGCTGGTGCGGGCCCGGTGACCGGGCAGGTCGAGCTGTACGAGCTCACCGACGTGGTGGGTGACGGGCCGCCCGGCCACGAGCGCAGCGACGTCCAGGGTGCCGGTGCCGGTGGGCAGGGCGCCGGTGGCGACTGCTGAGGCCACCCCGCTGTAGGCGAACGTCGCGGGTGCCAGCAGGCTCACGGCATACCCGGCGTCGGTCAGCTCCCGCGACCGCTGGAGCAGATGGAGGTGCGCGTGCCCGGCACCGACGAGCAGCAGCCTGCGCGACCGGCTCAGCTCCGCTCCGCGCGACATGACCGGACAACCCGCACCGTCGCGGTGCTGTTCCCGCAGGCCCGCTGCGTAGAGTGCCGCGCAGGGCACCCCAGCGACGGAGGAGCAGCGCAGATGAACAGCTGGACGGACGGGCTCTCCGACGACGCGTGGCGAGAGCGGCGCGAGCGGCGCCGACGCTTGGTCGCGCTGCTGGTGATCTTGGCCCTGGCCCTCCCCAGCAGCGCAGCCCTCTGGTCGCTCGCCTCCTGAGATGACCGGGAAGCGCAAGGAACCCCCATCGGGTTCCGAGCCTGTGAGCCAGCCGAGCGCGCCGCCCGACACCCGGGCAGCCGCGTTCCGTGAGCACGTGGAGCCGGAGCTGGAGGTGATGTTGCGCGTGGCCCTTTCGCTGACCGGTCGTCGCCCCGACGCCGAAGACCTCGTGCAGGAGTCACTCGTGCGCGCCTACAAGGCCCTCGACCGCTTCGACGGGCGACACCCCCGCGCCTGGCTGCTCACCATCGTGCGCCACACCCACCTCAACATGCACCGTCGCCAGCGGCCCGGCACCCTGGCCGACTGGGACGCGATAGGCGATCCCCGGCCGGCGTTCGGGGCCAACCGGCAGGCCAGCGCTGAGGACGTCGTTCTGGACGGCACCCTCGACAACCAGTTGCACGACGCCATCCGCGAGCTGAACCCGAAGTTCCGAGCCGTCCTGATGTTGGTCGACGTGCAGGACCTCAGCTATGCCGAGGCAGCCGCGACGCTCGGGGTCCCGGTCGGCACCGTCATGTCGCGGCTGAGCAGGGCCCGCGACCGCATCCGGCGCCGACTCGGCCCGCAGACGCTCACCCCAGGAAGGCCCTGATGATGATGTCCGTGCGCGACCTCGTGGCCTGCCACTGGTCGGCCCGCCGCATCCAGCGCTACCTGGACGCCGACCCCTCGGCGATCCTGCCCCCGCAGGAGATCGAACGGCTGGAGGCGCACCTGGCGGTCTGCGAGCGGTGCGCCCAGCTGACCGCGGAGCACCAGGCGCTGCGCCGCGCGCTGGGCTCCTGGTCCGGCGCGGCCAGCCCCGACCAGGCCAGCCTGACCCGGCTGCGCTCCGTGGTGGACCAGCTGAGCCGGCAGGACCCCTCATGACGTTGACGGCCAACCGCCCGGGCGCGGGGGTTGTTCCGGAGCCAGAGCTTGCCGGCGCGGACTGGGACCTCGTCGTGGTCGGCGGTGGCACCGCCGGCATCGTCGGTGCCAAGACCGCCGCCCAGCTCGGCGCGCGGGTGCTGTTGGTCGAGCGTGCGCGCCCTGGTGGTGACTGCCTGTGGACCGGGTGCGTGCCGTCCAAGGCGCTGCTAGCCGCTGCCTCGGCTGCGGCTGCCGCGCGGGGCGCCGATCGGCTCGGGGTCGACGTCGGTGAGGTGCGGGTCGACTTCGCCCGGGTCATGGCGCACGTCCACGGCGCCATCGCGCACATCGAGCCCACGGACTCACCCGACGCGCTGCGTGCCGCCGGGGTGCAGGTGATGAAGGGGGTGGCCAGGTTCACCGGCCCGGACACGCTGGACGTCGACGGCCGCCCGGTCGCGTTCCGGCAGGCGCTGCTCGCGACCGGGGCCGAGCCGGCCGTGCCACCGATCTCCGGACTGAGCGACGCGGCATACCTGACCAGCGAGACGATCTGGGGGCTGAACGAGCTGCCCGACGACCTGGTCATCCTCGGCGGCGGCAGCATCGGCTGCGAGCTGGGCCAGGCTTTCGCGCGGCTCGGCTCGCAGGTCACCATCGTGGAGGGCGCACCCCGGATCCTGCCGCGCGAGGACGGGTATGCCGCTCAGCTGGTTGCCGAGTCGCTCACCGCCGACGGCGTGCAGCTGCGCACCGGGCAGTCCGTGGACAGCGTCGAGCAGGCCGAACCAAGCGAGGCGACATCTGGGGCGCTGCTGCTCGACGATGGGACGCAGGTGCCGTTCGGGCGACTCGTGGTGGCCGTCGGACGCTCCCCGCGCACCAAGGACGTGGGGCTGGAGGATGCCGGCGTGGAGATCGTCAAGGGCGGGTTCGTGAAGGTCGATGACCACCTGCGCACCACCAACAGCCGCATCTGGGCCGCCGGGGACTTGACCGGGCACCCGCAGTTCACCCACACCGCCGGGGTGCACGGGTCGCTGGCCGCGAGCAACGCGATCCTTGGGCTGCCGCGCAAGGTCGACCTGAGCGCTATCCCGAGAGTGACCTACACGCACCCCGAGGTTGCCGCCGTCGGTGAGCCGACCGACCCGCTGCCCGACGGGCTCCTGCTGCACGAGGTCCACCACGAAGAGGTCGACCGGGCCGTGGCCGAGGGCGAGATGAGCGGCGTGAGCCGGTTGGCTGTCGACGCCAAGGGCCGCATCAAGGGAGCGACCGTCGTCGGCCCACGGGCGGGCGAGAGTCTGGGCGAGTTGACTCTGGCGATCAGCCGCGGGTTGCGGACCCGCGACCTGGCGGGGGTGATCCACCCGTACCCGACCTACAACGACGGACCGTGGAACGCAGCGCTCGCCGACGCCCGGGCTACCTTGGCCAAGCCCGCCGTGCGGGCGGCCCTCACCGTCGTCGTCGGTGCCCGGCGGTGGTGGGTCTCCCGCTGAGCTGTCGAGCGGCGCCCGGCGGTGCTCGTTCCCCTAGCCCGTCGAGCGACGTACGGGGGTGTTGGGTCTCCCGTCAACCCTTCGACCTTCGCACGGCGGAGCGCATCATGGTGCGGGTGACCGGGTCGTGCAGCACCGACACGGGCGCGAAGTAGAGCCGCCCGCGCCACCCGTGCAACCAGACCGCCGTGGTCACTCGCAGCAGTCCGGCGTCGTGGTCGACACCGACGCCGCAACGGAAGTCCAGGTGTGACTCGTTGGCCACGATGAGGGCCTCGTCGCCCACCACCTCGCGGACCGCGAAGACGTCAGGATCTGCTCGGTCGATGCCGAGCAGACCGACGAGACGCTGGCGGAGCGCCAGCAGGGCAAGTACAGGGCGTGGACCGTTGCGGATCGAGAAGACCTGCTCGGCCCAGGAGCGCGCGTCGCCGGTGGAGCCCTGCGGCAACGTCACCAGCACGACGTCGGCCCAGTCGGGAGGGGACTGACCGGTCAGCGCAAGTGAGCTAAACCTCGGGCCGGGGGTCGGTCTTGTTGGCGTCGTACTCATGGGCTGCTCCGTTCGCCTGGACGCCACGTTGGCATCGATACTCCGATTCCTGCACCCCGCCATACGGTAGCGTATGTTTGACCACACGCTACCGTATGGAGATGGATGAGCGGAAGAGGCTGTCCCGGCAGGACTGGGTGGCAGCTGGACTGGCGGCGATGCGATGTGAGGGACCCGATGCCGTGGCAGTCGAGCCACTCGCCGTGGCGCTGGGGACCACGAAGGGCTCGGCATACTGGCACTTCGCCAACCGGGCCGCGCTGCTCGCGGCGGTGCTGGAGGCCTGGCGCGGTGTGGCCACGGCGCAGGTCATCGACCGGGTCGAGGCTGCAGGAGGCTCACCACGGGAGCGGCTGCACCACCTGCTGGTCGAGTCCACGCCGCAGGCGCAGACCGCGGCAGCTGAGCTGCTGGTCATGGGCAACGCCGACCCCACCGTGCGCTCCTCGGTCGAGCAGGTGACCGAGCAGCGCATTACGTATGTCGCAGCGCTGATCGAGCAGGGCGGCGTGCCGAGCGCGGAGGCGCGGACGCGGGCCGTGCTGGTGTACTCGGCATACCTGGGTGGGATAACTCTCACCGTCGCCGCCCCGGACGCGCTGGCCCGGGTCTCGCAGCACCGGATGCGGGAGGTCGTGCTCGACCTGGCACTGCCTCCGCCACCGATTCCAGAGCCTTAGCTCGCCGATCAGCGGTCGGCGACGACGGTGGCCATAGTGGCGACCCGATGAATGTGACGCAGCTGACGCCAGAGCGACGCCTGCGTCACATTCATCTCGGCACTCGGCACTCGGGGTCTCAGCGCAGTGCGCGGTAGCCAGCCACGATCCGCTGGGTGGCGCTGACCGCCACCACCGCGGCCCAGACGAGGGCGATCACCTCGGCATACTGCGGCACGATCAGCCACAGCGAGTGCACCAGCACGGTCTCGGTGCCCTCGGCGAGGCCGCCGAGGAAGCTGAGCGAGCGTCCGTCGTCGATCCGCCGGCCGGTGCGCTCAGCGATCGAGGAGAACGCCAGGAACGCCGACCCGTTGACGTAGTAGGCCAGCAGCACCAGCATGAACGGGAGCCAGTCGGCGTCCATCGTGCGCACCACCCCGATCGCCAACCCGACGACGGTGGCGCCGTAGACCGTGAAGTCGCACGCGATGTCGAGGAACCCCCCGGCCTGCGAGGTCCCGGTTGGCTTGGGTGCGGTGCGCCGTCGGGCCAGCGGGCCGTCGAGCCCATCGAGCACCCGGTTTGCCAGCCACAGTGCCAGCGCCGGCCACCACCAGGCGGCTGCGGCGGCAGCGGCACTGCCCAGCCCGAGGGCCAGTCCTACCAGCGTCAGCCGGTCCGGTGTCACCCAGGGCCGGTCGATGACGACCGCGGCTCGGCGCAGACCGGGGTCCAGCATCCGCCGGGCGGCGTTGTCCAGCATGGTGAGGGCCTTCCTGTGTGCTGTGAGCCCATCCTGCCGCCCCGCCTGCGAGAGCACCCGCAGATGTCGTCCTTGGACCTGACGGTGCCGACGGACCAGGAGCTGGGACGACAGCACGGCCGCGCCCAAGGGTTGGGCGCCTGGGTGCTGCTGGACAGGTCCGACGATCCCGAGGAGGCGCTCTACGTCTACGCCGACCCGGCACCCCTTCTGCATTTTCGTGGCGCCCGCGCCCTGACCCCGTGACCGTTGTGGGCGCGGGGCGGCCACGCGCAGGGTGGGTTCGCGAGCACAACAGTCGCTGGAAGGCCCAACAGAGTCAGCCGGTTCGGCGTCACCCAGGGGTGGTCGATGACGACCGCGACACGGCGTGGACTGGTGCCTCAGTCGAAGCCTACTTGAGGACCCAGCCGCGGGTGCCGCTCCCGCCCTGCTGCTTGACGTAGAGCTGCCGACCGGGAAGTCCTCCGAAGCGCTGGTAGGTGGAGCCGATAGGCGCCGCTACCCGCCGCTCCGGCGGCGACGATCCGCACAGCTGCTGGGGGATGGCCGCGCCATTGGTGTTGGACACAATCGTTGCCCCGGCGATGGACCATCCAGCGGAGGCGATGTGCACGTACAGCTTGCCCCCTTCGGAGACCAAGAGGTCCAGGTCGGCAAGCGACATGTTGGTGCGGACATCCCGCATCGTGAGGTGCCCAGGCAGCACGGAGCGGCCCACGGAACTCATGCGGAGCTTCGGGTGAGATCGCCGCGTGTTGTTGACGATGTAGACACCGTCCAGAGTGATCCCGGCATCGTTAGACGCCGCTCCGTCGTGTTGGACGAAATACTCGCCCATCTCCGGGCCCAAGTTCCACAGTCCGCCCCGAGCCTGAAGTCGGCCCATGCTGTCGACACGGCAGATCTGCCCGGAGTGCTCGGAGTTGAGGCCGTGGACGTCGAACTGAGCGGCCCCCAAGAGGTGCACGTCGAGCGCGCACTCCTGGAAGGCGATGTTGGACGTGATGAGACAGGACCGCGTACGAAGTCCGACCATGCTCGCCTTGAGAATGATGGTGTCGCTGATCTGGCCCCAGATGGACTGCACGTTGGGCAGGTCGATGCCCGTCGGGCAGCCCTTGACGATGACACGCTCGATCGTCCATGTGTCGTTGTTGGCGTCGTCGCCAGACCAGCCGATGCCCACCAGCGGATGGCTGGTCAGGGGACGCATCTCCCAGGGCCACTCGCCGATGACCAGGTCGTGAAGGTGCAATGATCCGTTGCGTCCTTGCTGGTCACTGGACAGGTTGTGCAGGTTTATGCCATACGACGGCGCGACGCCTGAGCCGCCCGCCAGACGCATGTTCTCGATCCTGACATGTCGGGAGTCGCGCACTCGGATCATGGGCTGTGCTCCCCCGGCCCACCGCAGCACGCTGGCCTGTCCCGGCGCCGGACGATAAGTCGGTGAGTTGCCGGAGCCGTTTCCGCGCAGAGTGCCCGAGAAGAGGTACAGGTCGAGGGTGGAGTCGATGACGTACTCCCCGCCGGGCAGGTAAACGACCCCACCGGTGACGCCACCTTGGCCGGGGGTCTGCCTGGTACGGGTGTAGTTCACGGCAGACTGAATCGCCGCGGTGTCGTTGGCGATCCCGTCACCGCGGGCCCCGAAGTCCATCGCGTTGACGATCAGCTCGTGCTTGCCCACGGGCAGCCTGCCGCTTGACGTGAGAGCAGCGCGGGTGGCCGAGGTTTCGTCCTTGATCAGCTGCGCGGTGCTGGCGTCCTGGTCCGTCTGTGCCTCGGCGGCGGCCGCCCGTGATGGGCGCATAGTGGCCAAGGTCGCCCCAGACACCCCCAGGGCGCCAAGCAGCCAGCGCCGATCCACCGTCCCCTGGTTTCGGTCCGCCCCGTCCAGAGCCACGTCGTCGTCCCTACGGTCGCGCACAGTCATCCTGAGATCACGTCCTGCCCCCTACCCGAATGGAGCGCGACTTGGAAAGCCGCGCTGCTTGTTCCTCAAAAGGTATGTTAAAGGTAAAGCAAGAGTCAAGAGTAGCTACCGGAAACCCAAAGAATTGCGGGGTTGCGTGTTCTGTCAAGAGGAGGAATGGTGCGCGTTGCTCGTCCTACGAGAGCAGCGGGCTACGGTGACCTCTGGTCCGCACTGAGCTGTGCTTTCGTCCAAGAGCGTGGCGCGGTGGGTGCGGGCACCCGGGCAAGACGACAGGCCGTGATGGATCATGGAAGTCCGCGTGACGTCCACCGTGTTCCTGAGGCAACGTCCCTGCTGTGGAGAGGTTGCTGTGCCATGCCTTCCCTGAGTGTGCCTCGACCGTCGGCGCTGCTGGCCCCCGCCCTGATCGTCGCGGCGCTCGTCGTGTCCGCCTGTGCCGCCCCAAGCCCGCAGACCTCCGCCGCGCTGCCGGGCTCCTGGGACGAGGTGCTGGCCGAAGCCGAGGGCCAGACCGTGTCGCTGTGGATGTGGGGTGGTGACCCACAGGGCAATGCCTATGTCGACGACGTCCTCACCCCGGCCGCCGCGGACCTCGGGGTGACGTTGCGGAGGGTGCCGGTGGCCGACACCGGCGACGCGCTGACCCGAGTGCTGTCCGAGACTCAGGCCGGGGTCGACGACGGCGAGGTCGACCTGGTCTGGGTCAACGGCGACAACTTCGCCAGCGGCAAGCAGGCCGACGCCTGGTTGTGCGAGTGGACCAAGGCGCTGCCCAACATCGAGCTCACCGACCCGCAGGACCCGCTGCTGACCTCCGACTTCGGCACCGACGTCGCCGACTGCGAGGCGCCCTGGCACAAGGCTCAGTTCACCCTCGTCTACGACAGCGCCCGCGTGCCCGACCCGCCCACCTCCGTGCAGGGCGTGCTCGACTGGGCGAAGGAGCACCCAGGCCGGTTCACCTATCCAGCGCCCCCGGACTTCACCGGGTCGGTGTTTATCCGGCAGGCCCTGTATGCCGTAGCCGGCGGTCCCGAGCAGGTCCCGGCGGCGTTCAGCCAGGAGGCCTACGACGAGGTCACGCCCCCTTTGTGGACCGCCTTGGAGAAGGCCGCGCCGACCCTGTGGCGCGAGGGACGCACCTACCCGCGTGACCTCGCCGCGCTCGACCAGCTGTTCATCGACGGCGAGGTCGACTTCACCATGACCTACGGCCCGGCGACGCTGACCGACCTGGTGTCCCAGGGCACCTTCCCGGCCACGACCCGGGTGCTCCCGCTCGAGGAGGGCACCATCGGCAACGCCAGCTTCTTGGCCATTCCGGCCTCCTCCGGTCAGTCCGCCGGTGCCTCCGTGGTCGCGGACCTGGCGCTGTCTCCGCAGCAGCAGGCGGCCAAGGCCGACCCCGACGTCTGGGGGCAGTTCACCGTGCTCGATCTGGACCGGTTGGACGAGCCCGACAAGGCCTTGTTCGAGGCGCTCCCGGACTCCCCGGTCGTGCCGCCCTACGAGCAGCTGTCCGAAGGCGCCGACCCCGAGCTGTCCGCGCAGTGGGTGCCCGAGCTCGATGACGGGTGGCGCGAGCGGGTGCTCGCGGGCCGGTGACGACCAGGGCGGGAGCCAAGAACGGGTCGGCCGAGCAGGGCAGGCTACTGCTGGCCCCTGCGGTGCTGCTGGTCCTGCTGGTCCTGGGCACCGCGTTAAGCGCGATGGTGCTCACCAGCCTCGGTCTGATGCCGCTCGTCGGCGAGCCCGCGCTGAGCACTTCCGCGTTCGGCGACGTCCGCGCCGAGCTGATCCTCGGCCTGCGCGAGTCGCTGCTCATTGCCACTGCGTCGACCGCGCTCGCCGTGCTGGTCGGGGTGCCGGCCGCGTTGCTGCTCGCGCACGCCGGTGCCACTCGCCGTCTGCTCGGCGGGCTCACTGCGGCGGTGCTCCCCGTGCCGCATCTTATCGGTGCCGCCTCCATCGGGCTGCTGCTCTCCGGCGGAGGGGTGCTGCCGCGGTGGCTGGGGGTGCCGGCAGGCGACTGGCCCGAGCTGGTCGGCGGATCGCTGCCCAGCGCGATCGTGCTCGAGTTCGCCTGGAAGGAGTCGGCCTTCATCGCGCTTGTGGTCGCCGCCTCACTCAGTGCCCGGCTGCTGGCGCTCAGCGAGGCTGCCGCCATGCTCGGCGCCGGCCCCTGGCAGCGGCTGCGGCGGGTCACCCTGCCGCTGGCGGCACCGGCAACGATGGCCGGCGCGAGCATCGTCTTCCTCTACACCCTCGGCTCCTACGAGGTGGCATGG
>JAABUN010001649.1_pt1 | contig 47001 bp, 43 predicted proteins | sample 5559311 | NCBI WGS metagenome assembly JAABUN01 (sample SAMN10711877, study PRJNA513370) | rock metagenome | isolation source: Antarctica rocks | place: Antarctica: Victoria Land, Siegfried Peak sud
TACCTGCACCTGACCACCGGCCCCGGCAGAACTGCTTGGGTCAACGGCGGCGGGGCCATCCCACCGGGCCTGGCCGCCCAGCTCGCCTGCGACGCCACCGTCCAACCACTGTGGGAACGCGACGGGCGCCCGGTCAGCGTCGGACGTGCCCAACGCATCGTCCCCCAACGGACCCGGCGCCTGATCGAGGACCGCGACCGCGGCTGCCGCTACCCCGGCTGCACCGCCACCGGCTTCGTCGAGATCCACCACCTGCACCCCTGGTCCACCGGCGGGAACACCGACTACGAGTCCAACCTGTGCCTGTGCCCCTTCCATCACGACGGGCTCCACCGCGGCGACTTCACCATCACCGGCACCCCCCTCCACCCAGCCGGGCTGACCTTCCACACCGACCGCGGGCTGCCCATCGCCCCACCCGAACCGCAGGACCCCGGCCCGGACCGGCGCGGCGACCCCTCCCCCGCACCCACCGGCGGCGTCCTGCACCTGGACTGGGTCCAATCGCGGCCGACGAACCACCCGCGACAGACGAACCACGCTCAGCCGACGAACCACGCTCGGCCGACGAACCGACTCCAGCCGACGAACCACGCTGCGCCGTCGAACCGCACTGAACCCGCGCACCACCGCGCCCCGCTCAGGACGTGCTCAACGCTCCGCCGCCAGCCGCCAGCGCCGTCCTCGTGACGCAACTCGTCCCGACGTTGCCCGACCTGCTGCAGGTCATCCGCCACGCTTCCGCCGAGGTCCGCCCGGTCGTCCTGGACCGGGCAGCAGGAACCCGCTACAAGGAGGTCACCGAGAACCTCGGGGCCACCTTGATGGGACTGTGCGGGGGCGGGCTGGGGGAGATCTTTTCCCACGCCACCATCGTGCCGATGCGCCGGGACAAGCCCGTCGTCTTCGACGGGTCCAGCATCGATGGCTCCGAGATGGACCTGCAGGCCGCTGCGCTGGCCCTCGGCCAGCCGCGCGGTGCAGTACCCCTGCGAACGGCTCGAAGGAGTCCGGGACCAACGGGCTTGCCGCCTCAGCGATGCGCTTGCCCTTGAGGTAGTCGCGGATGGTCTTGCGGTCACGGCCAAGATGCCAGGGGCGGTGATCTTCCAACCCCGCTTGTGCAACGCGTGCGCGCCGATGTCGTCCTCCCGTCTGAGCATGAAGAGGTGAGGCTCCTTGGCGGGGCGCGCTCCGCCAGGCGCGACCGCGTTGTCGTGAAGCTGCCACCTCTATAGCGTCCACGCATGATCGTGTTGGGCTCTCGGAGCAAGGGTCAGCCGGCACCGCCGCACGTCATCCTCGAGGCCCTGGTGGATCCCCACCATGACGCGACAAGGCAGTGGCTGGCGCTGCTGTACGACGAGGTTGAACCACAGGTGGTCCACATCAAGGGTGCGTCGGTAGTCGTATGGAGCTCGATCTGGTCGAAGCGTCCGCAGGCGCAAGTGCGCTTCGACGTTCAAGGTGGCCCAGAGGGCAGCGAACTCCGATGGACCCTGCATGACGTCGAGGACCCTGGCCCCGCGCTAACAGGTCACATGTGCAAGAGGCTGAACGAACTCATCAACCGAGACCTTCGCTACACCTTCGGCCAGTGATTGGAGCCCGCCGCCCGTTGGTCAGCGCGGAGGGACCTGCCATGAGCAAGGGACCGCCATCAGCGATTTCTGCTTCCTCCCGCTGACCCGGGACATGCAGCCCGCCGTGCGCGACTGCATATCGATGCGGGATCCGCTATCAGAGCATAGCCGAGGCGAGGAGTAACCCCCGAGGTACTCGTGGAGATCGCCAGTAGGTTCTGAGCGGTAAGGCATGCGCGCTGACGGAGCGACTGCCCTTGGCCTACATCCGGCCAAGCTCGCCGCCCTAACCCTTCAGCAGCTGCCGCGCCATCACCAGGCGCTGGATCTGGTTGGTGCCCTCGTAGATCTGGGTGATCTTGGCATCACGCATCATCCGCTCCACCGGGTAGTCCATGACGTACCCGGCGCCACCCATCAGCTGGACCGCGTCGGTGGTGATCTGCATGGCAACGTCCGAGGCGAAGCACTTGGCGGCGGCCCCGAAGAAGGGGAGGTCCGCGTCCCCGCGCTCGGACCTGGCAGCCGCGACGTAGACCATCTGGCGTGCGACCTCGAGCTTCATCGCCATGTCGGCCAGCATGAACTGGACGCCCTGGAACTCGGCGACGTGCTTGCCGAACTGCTTGCGCTCCTTGACGTAGGCCACCGTGTGGTCGAGCGCCCCCTGGGCGATCCCCACCGCCTGCGCACCGATGGTGACGCGGGTGTGGTCCAGCGTGCGCAGGGCGATCTTGAGCCCGTCCCCGACGGCACCGACCCGGCGGTCGTCGCCGATGCGGACCTTGTCGAAGTGCAGCTCACGGGTCGGGGAGCCCTTGATCCCGAGCTTGCGCTCCTTCTCCCCCAGCGTGAAGCCGGCGTCGGAGTCCTCGAGCACGAACGCCGTGACGTTGCGGCCGCGCGCCCCGTCGGGGTCGGTGACGGCCAGCACCGTGTAGTAGCGGGAGACGCCCGCGTTGGTGATCCACGACTTCTGGCCGGAGACCACCCACCCGTTCTCGTCGGCCACCGCGCGCGTCCGCATGCTCGCGGTGTCCGAGCCGGCCTCGCGCTCGGACAGCCCGTAGGAGAACATCGCCTCGCCGCGGGCCACCGGCGGCAGGTAGCGGGCCTGGACCGCCTCGTCCCCGCCCAGGATGAGGGGCATCGTGCCCAGCTTGTTGACGGCCGGGATGAGGGATGACGCGGCGCAGACGCGGGCCACCTCCTCGATGACGATGCAGGTCGCGAGCGCGTCAGCGCCCACACCGTCGTGCTCGGCCCCGATGTGCGGGGCATGGAAGTCGGCAGCCACCAAGGCAGCCAGGGCCTCGTCGGGGAAGCGGCTCTGTTCGTCCACGGCGGCGGCATGGGGAGCGATCTTCGCTTCCGCCACCGCCCGGACCGCCGTGCGCAGCTCCTCGTGGTCGTCGGAGGTCTTGAACAGGTCGAAGTCGGGTCCGGTCACGAGGCGATGTTACCTGCGGATCTATTAAATAACGTGTGGCGTGTCTTGTGACACCAGTGACGAATGTGGTGTTATGAGCCGCTTTGGACTCAAGGCGCGGACCGTCGCGGCCGAAGCACGCACGTTCCCTGCCGCCGGCCGAAGGTTGCTCATGCCCGTCGACTCGCCCCTGACCACCCGCCCGAACCAGCACCGGTTCTCCCGATTCCTCGCCCTCCTGTGCGGCCTGGTCGCCGTGCTGTCGATGGCGGCGCCGGTGGGACCGGCGCAGGCGTCCACCGCACAACCTGTCACCCCCTGGTTCCCCGCCGCGATCGACGGCTACCGGTTCGACCGCGAGAACACCTGCGACCCGGTCGCCAAGCCGGGCGCCCTGGACGTGCAGGCGCTGATCCACAAGACGTACGGCCCGTCCCCCTCCTCCTACATCGAGCGTGCGTGCTCGGGCACCGGGACCAGCGGGCACCACTCCGGCAGGGCGATCGACTGGATGACCAACAGCCGCATCGCCGAGCAGGCCGAGAGCGGGGACGCGTTCGTCGGCTGGCTGCTGGCGACGGACAAGTACGGGAACCAGCACGCCATGGCGCGCCGTCTCGGGATGCAGTACGTGATCTGGAAGAGCAGGACCTTCGCGCTCTACGCCCCGGAGCGGGGCTGGACCGAGTACTCCGACTGCGTCCGGGTCCGTACCGGTCCCGAGCACGACAACATCTGCCACCGCAACCACGTGCACATGTCGCTGAACCTGGACGGCGCGCACCGCAAGACGTCCTGGTGGACCACCGTCGCACCGGTGGGTGCTCCGCACGTCGCCGACCTCGCCGTCACCGCCGTTGCCCCCGCGGTGGGTTCCCTGGTCAGCCGCACCGAGAGCGGCGCCGTGGTGCAGCGCCCCTGGAGCGGTGGCGCCCTGGGCGGCCTGGTCTCCCTCGGTGGCCAGACCCACTACGCGCCCGCCGTCGCCCGAGCCCCGGACGGGGACGTCGACGCCGCGGTGGTGGGCACCAACGAGGCGCTGTACGTCTCCACCCAGGCGGTCGGCACGACGTCATGGTCGACGTGGCTCAAGGTGCCGGGGCCGACGTTGCGCAGCCGTCCGGCGGCCGCCAGCTGGCCCGACGGCACGCTGCACGTGTTCGCGGCGGGTACGGACAACGCCCTGTGGCACACGTGGCGGACCGCCGACGGCAGGTGGTGGGGCTGGGAGAGCCTGGGTGGCCAGATCGCGCCCGGGGCCGGCGTCTCCGTCGCCAGCGCCCCCGACCGCAGCATCTGGGTGACGACGCAGGCTGCCGACCGCTCGGTGCTGACGAAGTCGTGGGCGCCTTATCGAGGCTGGGAGGCAGGCTGGACCCAGCATGGTGGAGTCATCGTGGGCGACCCCGCAGCCGCGGTCGACGTCGCCACCGGGCAGCTGACCCTGACGGTACGCGGGACGAACGACGCCCTGTATGCCAAGACCGTCGGCGGCACGCCGACGACCTGGCAGCGCGTGGGTGGGGTCCTCAGCGGTGCGCCAGCCGTCTCCGCAGCCGGCACCGAAGGGGTCGAGGTGCTCGTCACCGGCTCCAACGGCGTGCTGTACCGGATCGGCCGCGTGGGCAGCACGTGGGGGGCCTGGAACTCGGTGCGCTGACGGCAGTCCGTGCTCGGAGCCCGGCTGACCCTCGTGCGAGGGTCAGCCGGTCAGGGCCGGGACCACCTCACGCTCGAACAGCTCGATGCCGCTGCGGTCGTAGGCCGCCTCGACGAAGTAGCAGATGGCGTATTCCATGCCATTGCCCTGGGCTGACCGCAGGGCCTCGACGATCTGCTCGGGGGTCCCGACCGCCGGCCCCTCGCGGAACGAGGCCGACGCGTCGGCCCTGCCGGGCAGGTGTGTCCGGTAGTGCGCGTCGATCCACGCCATCCGCTCGGCCACCTCTGCCTCGTCCCGCCCGATCACGACGTTGTAGTTGGCCGAGCGGGTGATGTCGCCGAAGTCGCGGCCGACGTCGCGGCAGTGCTGCCGGAGCGCCTCGGACTTGTGCGCCCAGGTCTCGGGCGTGGCGTCGAAGTTGGTGTAGTCGGCGTAGCGGGCGGCGATCCGCAGCGTCTTCTTCTCCCCGCCACCGGCGATCCACAGCGGGATCCCGCCCTCCTGCAGCGGCAGCGGCCGCACGATGGCGCCGTCCACCTGGTAGTGCCTGCCGGCGAGGGTGGCCGTCCCCTCCCGCCAGGCCTGCTGCATGATCTGCACGCCCTCGTCGAGCCTGGCCAGCCTCTCCCCCGCACCGGGAAAGCCGTAGCCGTAGGCGCGCCACTCGTGCTCGTACCAGCCGGCGCCGATGCCCATCTCGACGCGTCCGCCCGAGACGATGTCGACGGTCGCCGCCACCTTGGCCAGGTACGCGGGGTCGCGATAGCTCATGCAGGTGCACATCTGCCCCAGCCGTACCCGCTCGGTGCTGGCCGCGAACGCCGCCATCAGCGTCCAGGCCTCGTGCGTCGCGTCCTGCGTCGGCTCCGGAACGGTGTGGAAGTGGTCGTAGACCCAGATCGACTCCCAGGTCGTCCCGGAGTCGGCGGCAGCGGCCAGGTCGTGCATGGTCCGCCAGTGGTCGGCAGGGGCGATGCCGGCGAGGTCGAGACGCCAGCCTTGCGGGATGAACAGTCCGAAGCGCATCTCCCCAAACTACGACCCGCCGGGAGCGACGACACCCTGAGCGGCCAGGCGGAGCAGGCGCGTGCCCGGGCAACGGTTACGGTTGTCGCCATGCCGGACCCCACCGGTGGCACGCCTGACGAACCCCGCTGGGGCCCGGCGACCACCTATCGAGCCAAGCCCTCGGCCCGCCGTCGGCAGGCACAGCACGCAGGTGCACCGGCCCAGGCGCGCGAGAGCGCTGGGCCCGCACCAGCACCAGCCCGGACCTTCGAGCCGGAGTACGCCGCTGCCGATGTGCACGAAGGCCCTGACGACCCCGACGGCCGTACCTACGGCCGGCGGCGCCGTCGAGTACCCAAGGTGGCGCTGGTGCTGGTTCTGCTGCTGGCGCTGGTGGGGGCCTACCCGCTGCTGCTGGCCAGGACGGCGCTGGACAGCGTCGGCCGGGTGGACGCGCTGTCGGGCTCACAGCTGGCGGCCACCCCCGGACGAACCATCCTGGTGGTCGGGTCGGACACGCGCGACGGCACCGACATGGAGGCGGTCGAGGGCGCGCGCACCGACACCATCTTGCTGCTGCACCGACCGACCAGCGGGCCCACAGTCCTGCTGAGCATCCCGCGCGACTCGTACGTGCAGATCCCGGGCCGGGGCGAGAACAAGATCAACGCGGCCTACGCGTTCGGTGGTCCCCCGCTGCTGGTGCAGACCGTGGAGCAGGCCACCGGCGTGCAGGTCGACGACTACGTCGAGACCGGTCTGGAAGGATTCGGGAACGTCGTCGACGCGGTGGGTGGCATCACCATCTGCCCCGAGCGTGCGATGAACGATCCGATGGTGGGTCTGGACATCCAGCCGGGGTGCCAGCCGGCCGACGGCGAGACCGCCCTGGACTATGCCCGCACCCGCAAGGAGGACCCGCAGGGCGACCTCGGGCGGGTGCAGCGCCAGCGCGAGGTGATGGCGGGGATAGCCAAGGAGGGCTTCGCGCCGGCGACCCTGCTCAACCCGTTCAGCGCCTTCCCGCTCGCGGAGGCCGGCGGCAGCGCCTTGACGGTGGACGAGACGACCGGCGGCATCGACCTCGCACAGTTCCTGCTCGCGATGCGCGACAGCGCCGGCGGCGAGGGGCTCTCGCTGACGGTGCCGGTGGCGGACACCACCCGGCGGACCTCCAGCGGTGTCGTCGTCGACTGGGACGAGGCCAAGGCCGAGACCGTCTTCCAGGCGCTCCGAGACTCCTCCACCGAGGCGATCCGTCCGATCGCGCAGGAGCAGACGGCGCCGCTGGAGCAGGGCACCGGCTGACCGGCTGACCGGCTGGGACAAGGGGCAGGGCCAGTGATCAGGGCTCGGCGCGGAGCCGGCGCAGGGCCTGGCCCTTGCGCAGCGCCTCCTCGCGCAGGCCATGCTGGAAGCGCACCATGGCCTCGCACAGCCGCGCACCCGACGGGTCGCCGGAGCTGGCCAGGATCCGCACCGCGAGCAGCCCCGCGTTCCGGGCGCCGCCCACCGAAACCGTCGCGACCGGCACACCGGCCGGCATCTGGACGATCGACAGCAGCGAGTCCATCCCGTCCAGGTGCTTCAGCGGGACGGGGACGCCGATGACGGGCAACGGGGTAAGGGCCGCCAGCATCCCCGGCAGGTGCGCGGCGCCCCCGGCCCCGGCGATCACGACCCGCAGGCCCCGGTCCACGGCACTGGCGCCGTACTCGACCATCTCCCTCGGCATCCGGTGCGCGGAGACGACTTCGACCTCGCACGGCACGTCGAACTCGGCCAGTGCGTCGACCGCGGCCTGCATGACGGGCCAGTCCGAGTCGGATCCCATCACCACGCCGACCAGCGCCGCGTCGGACGTTCCTGCGGAGAGCTCGCTGTACGCGCTCATGAGTCGATTCCTCCCTTGATGAAGTCGGCGGCATGCCGGGCCCTTGCCCGCACCTGCTCCAGGTCGTCGCCGCAGGCCGTCACGTGGCCCACCTTGCGACCAGGGCGGACGCCCTTGCCGTACAGGTGCACCTTGATCGCGGGGTCGTGGGCCATCACGTGCAGGTAGGAGCGGTACAGGTCCTCGTGCGCGCCACCCAGCACGTTGGCCATCACCGTCCACCGCGAGCGAGCCCGCACGTCGCCCAGCGGGAGGTCCAGCACCGCGCGCAGGTGCTGCTCGAACTGCGACGTCGACGACCCGTCAATCGTCCAGTGCCCGCTGTTGTGCGGACGCATGGCCAGCTCGTTGACCAGGAACCGGCCGTCCGGGGTCTGGAAGCCCTCCACCGCCATCACGCCGGTGACGCCGAGCTCGCCGGCGATCCGCAGCGCGTCCCGGGTGGCCGCCGCCGCGAGTTCGGGCGACAACCCTGGTGCCGGGGCCAGCACCTCGTCGCAGACCCCGTCGACCTGGACGGTCTGGACGACCTGCCAGGCCGCGGCCTGCCCCGACGCGCTGCGTGCCACCAGCACCGCGAGCTCGCGGGTGAAGTCCACCATCTCCTCGACCAGCACGCCCTGCGGGAAGGACGTGAACCAGTCATCGACAGCGGCGATGTCGTCCACGGCACGGAGCACCGCGACGCCCTTGCCGTCGTACCCGCCGCGGGGGGTCTTGAGCACGACCGGCCAGCCCACGTCGGCGGCGAACGCCTCCACCTCGGCCCCGGAGCGCACCCGGGACCAGCGCGGGCATCCGATCCCCAGGGCGGTCAGCCGCTCGCGCATCACCAGCTTGTCCTGGGCGTGCACCAGCGCCGCGGCCGGCGGCGCGACCGTGACCCCTGCCAGCTCCAGCTCGCGCAGCAGGTCGGGAGGAACGTGCTCGTGGTCGAACGTCAGGACCGCGACACCCTCGGCGGCGGCTCGTACGGCGGCCATGTCGGTGTGATGACCCAGGCGGGTGTCGGCGATCACCTGGGCCGCGCTGTCGTCGGGGTCGGTGGCCAGCAGCCGCAGCCGCACCCCGAGCCCGATGGCGGCCTGCTGCATCATGCGGGCCAGCTGGCCGCCCCCGACCACGGCGACGGTGGGGAAGCCGCCGGCCGAGGGGGGCCGCGAGGGGTGCTGCACGGGCGCGGTGGTCACGAACCGAGGGTATCGGCGCTGCTGCATCCCTCGGCTGCCGGACCGGGGTCGTCCGCCGGTCCGGCACGGTGCCATCCTTGCTGCGCGCCCGGTGCCCGTCCGGCCGCCGAGCCCGTCCAGTGCCGTCCACCGTCCCGGAGCCGTGATGTCCACCCTGATCCAGCGTGCCCGCGGCGCGATGGACGTCCTGGTGCGCGAGCTCATCAAGTTCGGGGTGGTGGGAGCCGTCGCCTTCGTGGTCGACGTCGGGCTGTTCAACCTGCTGCGGTGGGGCCCTGGTGGCGTCCTGGAGGACAAGCCCCTGACCGCCAAGGTCGTCTCGGTCGCGGTGGCCACGTGCGTGGCCTGGTACGGCAACCGGCAGTGGACCTTCCGCCGGCGCCGCACGTCGGCGCCCGCGCGCGAGCTGGTCCAGTTCGCCGTCATCAACGCGATCGGGCTGGCCATCGGCCTGGCGTGCCTGTGGTTCTCGCACTACGTGCTGGACCTGCGGACGCCGTTGGCGGACAACGTCTCTGCCAACGGCGTCGGTCTGGTGCTGTCGACGCTCTTCCGCTTCTACTGCTACCGGCGCTTTGTCTTCACGGCCGAGCTCGCGCACGACCCGGACCCGCGCGTGCGGTCCCTGTCGACCTCAGCGCAAGGCCGCCACCCGACGCCGTAGCGTCACCACGTCCCGCACCCGCGCCTCGTACCTGGCACCCACCCCCAGGAGCAGCGACCCGATCAGTGCCAGCGTCGCCCAGCGCGGGACCACGTCGTAGGCCGCACCCAGCCACGGAGCCAGCTGCACGAGCGCGTGGACGACGAGCACCCCCGCCCCTTCCAGCACCGGGGCCTGCCAACCTCGGGTGACCCCGACGACCACCGCTGCCGCTGCCGCCACCGCCAGCGGCACCGTCCGGGGCACCGACCCTTCCCCGACGGCCAGCGCCAGGCTGGGCAGCAGCGCCACCGCCAGACCAGGCCCCAGCCACGGCCACGAGCCCAGGGCAGGAAGCCTGCTCATCCGCAGCAGCCCGGTGGCCAGCACGAACAGCCCCGCTGGGACGCTCAGAGCCTCGACAGGTCCGGACGACGGACGCACCAGCCCGAGCAGCAGGCCAGCGGTCAGCGCTGCCACAGCGGTCCAGGCCAGCGGGCCCAGCGGCCGGTCCTGCGCGCAGCGCACGGACCACGCCAGCACCGACCCTGCCACCACGACCACCGCCAGATGCCGCACCAGCAGCACGCCGCCCTCGTCCCACCCGAAGATCCCGCCTGTCCCGTCCGCCCCGGCCAACCCTGCACTCCCAACCAACAGTGTCGGCAGGACCGCCACCAGCAGCGCGGGAACCAGGGCCCAGGCCGGGCCTGTGCGGCCCAGGGGCAGCCGTCGCAGGGCCACCACCCCGGCCCCGGCCAGCACCAGGGCTGCCGGCAGCGACCACGATTCGACGAGCTCCTGCCCACGCAGCGCTCGCAGCAGCGGGCCGAGCACCACACCCAGGACGGCAGCGCCCAGCAACAGCCCCACCAGCTCGTCCCGGCGCGCGGCGCGCTGATCGTGGGCCCCGTGTGCCCGATGCGCCACGGCCACGGCCGTCGCTGCCAGCAGCAGCACCGCCACAGGTCGCCACACCGGTCCGCTCGCTGCGGCGACCGCACTGGGCAGCACCACCCCGAGGGTGCCGGCCAGGACGCTGGGTCGCAGCACCACACCGTCGCGGTGCGCGTGCCAGGCGCCGGCAGCGAGCAGGAGCAGTGCGGGCGGCAGGCTGAAGGCCTCGACGACCACCCAGCCGGCGGCCGGGTCGACAGCCCAGAGCCGTTCCCACAGTGTGGCGCTCGCAAGCGCCCAAGCCACCCAGGCCACCCAGCGCCGCCCCGGGGACAGGCACAGCACTGCTGCCCCGGCAGCGACGACCACCAGGACCGGCCACGCCGGCGTGGCTGCGGATCCCTTGCTCCAGGGCAGCGCCGCGACCACGGCGGCGCTCGCACAGACCGCAGCCGCCACCTCCACCCCGGTCGCCAGCGGCGAGCCCGAACGGTGCAGCGACGCGGCCACCGCGAGGGCCAGGGCACTGACCAGGGCTGCTGCCAGCACCCGGTCCAGGGATACCGTTACCAGCGCGGCGTCGGTGACGCCCTGCCAGACGAGCAGCACCGTGGCGAGCACCAGCGTCGGCGCAGCGACCTGACGGTCCAGCCGCGGCCAGTTCCGGCGCGGGTCCAGGACCACCAGGCCGGCCGCGAGCACGGCCGCGGCCCACACCCACAGCATCCGCTCCGTACCGGCACCGGTCAGCGGCTGCGCCAGACCCGTCGCGCAGCCGGCGACCCCCAGGGCCGCCGCGCCGGTGAGAGCAATCGCCCGGCGCTCGGCCACGCGAATCCGGTCGACGGTGCCCGCCGCCATCACCAGTGCGCTGCCGGCCAAGCCCGCGAGCAGCACCGCGTCCAGCACCGAGGTCCCCGCCCAGGCGGCTGCGCCACCGAGGGTGACCAGGCCCGCCACCGCGGCGGGCACCGTCAGCCCCCACCAGCCGGTGGCACGTCGCGCGAGCACCAGCGCGGCGATGCCCAGCACCGTTCCGGGAAGCGAGAGCGGCCGGGACACCCACGCAGACGTCACAGCCATTCCACCGACAGTGCAGCCGGCCACCAGCAGGATCGTGCCAGGGGCGAGCCAGCGGGCGGCCTGGAGCCGATGACCCAGCACGACCGCGGCGACCGCGAGACCCGCAGCGGTCAGCACGACCTGCAGCACCGGAAGCTGCGGCTGCCACGGCAGGCAGACCATGAGCACCCCGAGCACCGTGGCGCCCGCCGTCCACGCCCGCCGGCTGCCGCCGATGCGCGCCCACCCGCCCAGGACACCGGCCACCACGAGCAGCGCCACGAACGAGGCGGTGCGCTGGTCCGGTGCGAATGAGCCGTCCTGCGCCCACCAGCTCGGGCCCACGGTGCCCCACTGCGTCGAGATGCCCGCAGACCAGGGAGTGCTCACGACGGCCAGCGGGGTCAGCAGGTGCAGCAGCGCCAGGATGGCGGCAGGCAGCGCCGCCGGAGCGAGCAGGACCAGCGCGCTACGGGCGACGAAGAGCAGGTCGGGCCCTGCGGACCGCGACGACGTCTGTGCCGCAGTGCGACTGGCCAGCGCGAGCAGCCCGACCAGCATCGGGGCCCCGAGCAACGCCCACGCGTCCAGGACGTCGACGGCCATCAAGGCCAGGGCGAGTGCGGCACCGCCGCCGGCGACGGCCGACCAGGCCGTCAACCGGGCCCGGTCCGGAGCGAGCGTGTGGGCGAGGGCCACCAGGGCCACCCCTGCTGAGAGCGGCGCACCCCTGCCTGGGTCCACGACGGCTATGAGCAGCGTGGTGATGACGGCGAGCGCTGTCGTTCCGGCGGCGGCCCAGCGCAGTACGCCCTGCTCCACCTGCCGTCCGCCGCGGGCCAGCAGGCCGGCGGGTATGCCGGTGAGGGCCGCCGTGAGCAGGCACGCCGCGACCCAGGTGGCTGCGTCGACCGGATCCTTGGCGCGCATCGCGAAGTGGATACCCAGCAGGACAGGGGCGACGGGCAGCAGGGCCGAAGCTGCCACGGTGGCCGACCTGAGCCGACCGGCGACCCCGACCCCGCCGAGCACCCCCGCGCAGACCAGGCCAGCGGTGGCTGCGTAGACCAGTGCGCCCCACTGCTCGCCGGCCAAGCCCGTCGCCCGCACTGCGGCAGCGTCGAGCAGCACGAGCACCACACCGAACGAGCCGACTGCCTCAGCCGTCGCCCCCATCCGCGCCCGGCGCGCCAGCACTGCCCCGCCGAGGACGCCGACCGTCAGCAGGGCCACCACCACGGAGCGGCCGGTGATCCCCAACCGGTCCCAGGAGAACGCCAGGAACACCACCGAGGCGACGGCCAGCAGCAAGGCGCCGAGGCCGACGAGCAGCGTCTGAACGCTGAGGGCACGAGACGCTGGGGGCCCGGGCTGCGGGTCGACCGGTGGCTGGGATGGCCGCCCGGCCGGCAGCTGGGGCCGCGACGGAATCGGCTGCGGCGGGTTCCATGTGTGCATGCCCGGGGCGTCGGTCCGCGCTTGGCCAGGACCGGTGGAGGGGACGGGAGGTGCGCCGACCAGGACCGGGGCCGCAGATGCAGGCACCACCGGCCGGATCGGCGCTGCAAGGGAAGGCGCGCCCCTCGGGGCGGTACGTAGTGCGACCAGCAGGCGGGACCGCTCGTCGAGCCACCGGTCGGCCTGCAGGCTCACAGACCAGATTTGCTCCGCCAGCGGCCCACGCAGCACCAGCCCGCACCTACTGCACTCCAGCCGCCCACCCAGCGGCGCACGGCAGTCAGGGCACAGGTCGGCAGCGGCATACCGCAGCCTGGTTCGGTCGGTCATGGCTTGATCATCGGTCGCCACGGGCGGTATCGAGAGCCATTGCGTACTCACATCGTGCGTCCGGGTACTCACCTCCGCCGCGGCCGCCGCCGTGGCACCGGCGCTGGCGGCCGCGGGCCGGTCCCAGTGCTACGACCCTGTGAAGATCCAGTGGCCGGGCGCTCTGTCGTCACGACGTCGCGGCCACCGCCGGGAGTCAGGGGGTGAGCCGGTCGTGATGATGAGTTTCATGGAGTTCCTTCGAACCACGCACCGTGCCCACGTCGCCGACCTGGACAGACACCACCCGGCGACCTCGATCGGCCAGCAACTAGTGGCTGGCTTGTGCCGGGTACGACTCAGGCGGCTGGCGTGTCAGGTTGACCCGTGCCCCGGGGCGTGGCGTGTGACCCTCGGCGTGGCCGTACCCGGGCAGGGGTTCGGGCTTGACCGTGAGCGTGGTGGCCAGGGTGGTCCAGGTGATGGTCCCGTCGGGGTGCATGCGGGATCGCCAGAGTCCCATGGTCTTCCAGCGGTGGCAGCGTCTGCTCTTGGGGTTCAGGTTCGAAGTGCTGGTGGGGCCGCGGGGCCAGGGCTCGTCGTGGTCGAGGTCACAGCTGCGGGCTGAGCGGTTGCAGGTCGGGGCGGTGCACGTGGGGTAGTAGGCGCGGACGTGGTCGGCGATCGCCGTGGTGGGGGTGTACCGGTCCGTGGCCAGGGCCGCGCCGCCGCTCGCGCCCTCGTTATCAGCGGCCGTCGCAGTGCCTCGGGCCAGGGCGCGGCGTACGGCGTCATCCAGGGTGCTGGGGGTCCAGCCCGCGGCTGGTGCCGTCCCGACCCGTACGAGGCGTTGCAGGGTGCCGTCGGTCCCGGCCAGCAGCACGCACGTGGGTGTCCCGGACTTGACGGCGCGGATGGCTTGGGACCGGGCCGGGCCGGCGCCCACCGGAATGGGTACCCCGAAGCCGCGGATCTCACCAGGGTCGTCGGCGGCAGGGCCTTGCCCGAAGAAGGTGTCCGCGTGCAGCACTAGCCCGAGCTCACGGGAGCGCACCGGCTCAGGTCGCGCGGGCCGGCCCGGCGTAGACCCTGCCGCGCTCCCCGCGGCGCCGTCGCCTGCGCTGTCCTCGCCCATGACGGCGCGTTCGACCAGGTCGAACAGGGCGGCGACCTGGCGGCGTCCGGTGCTGACACGGTTCCCGCTCGGATCGGTACTGGGCCGTCGGTCGGCCAGGTCGTACAGGGTCCGGCTCAACCACAGGATGTCCTGGGTGGGGCCGCACACCTTCAGCATGGCCAGCCCCGCCTGGTCGGGGTCCAGCTCGACCCAGACCCCGGTCCGCTGCGCCACCTGCGCGGCCTCCTGCGCCGCGGTGGCGGTCCGGACCCGCAGCACCGCCCGACGCACCCGGGCCCTGAACGTCGAGATCGTCGGACCCTGCCACGAACCCGCCCGCGCTCCAGCCCGGGCGGCGTCCTCCACCTCCCGCGCCGCCTCATCGCTTAAGTCCGCGGTGGTGATGGTCGCGACCAGGAACCGCACCCTGGCCAGGTCCAAGGTCCCGGCGGCCAGAGCCGCCAACGTCTGCGGCAGGACCTCCACCAGCTTCACCGCTTGGTGAATCATCGCGGCGGCGGAGACCGGGCTCACCCCGTACATCAGGCCCACCTCGTGCGGCGCGACCGCCTGCACCGCAGCCTCGTCCAGCCGCGCCCACGCAGCACTGTCAGCAACGAACGTCGGGGTAAAGGCAGCCATGTCGGCCCGCACCAGCCCGCCCATCGTGTGAACCCGACGCACCTTCCGCGCCAGGACGAAGCCGACCTCTGCCTCTTCCCCGCGCGCCACGTCCACCATCAACGTGATCGCCTCACCCGGTCCCATACCTCAAACGGTAGACCCCACCACCGACAACCCGACCCGGAACGAAGCACCGAGACGCGTTGTCCGGCTGCGGGTCTCAAGTCATCTGCCCACCCAGTGCTGCTGCTGGGGCGCAACCGCTGATCACGGGATTCATCGACACCATGCGCAGCGAGGGCGACGCGGTCGAGTCGATCTGCTGGGTCCCGCGCGAACCAGGCTGCCAGGTCGCCGTGCGGACCTATGAGGACTGGCGCCGCCGGCGTCCGGTCGCACGTACCCTCAACTTCGCGCACGTGGTGAAGCGGTCTCGGACGCCGCGCGGGAACGGGACGCCGCCGGCGGGGTGCCGGCACTGACCGCCTACCTGCGCCGCACGAGGCTGCCTTTGGTCAGCCCCGGATCGGCGGACACAGCGATGAAGTCGTTGGAATTGAACGGTTTTGGCCGTGACAAGGGCACAAGGGCCACCCGAACCCGCGGGCCGAAGCCCGACCTGCACGGGTTTCGCTCCCGCGCCCAACGCAGTCGAGCGCAGCAATCGTGAGTTGATCGGCCAGATCACCGGACGCGCGCGCATCCACGCGTCCTGCTGCTCCCTACGGGGCAGCGGACCCTCGGCCGCTGGAGTGCAGAGCCTGATCGCGCCCCGGGGTACTCTCAAGTCTGCCGACCGCGTCTCCCCTTGAGCTGCTGTCTCCACCTTCTCGCTCTAGTTTTCGAGGTCGCCGAGTGCCGGTCCTGCTCTTGGTCGGGGCTGGCCACGCCCACCTGTACGTCGTGAAGCGCGCCGTTGACCTGGTTGCCGCTGGGTATCGGGTGCAACTGCTCGCGCCGCGATACTTCGACTACAGCGGTGTCGCGTCGGCGATGGCCGCTGGCGCGCTGTCCAGCGACGCCGGGCGGATCGATGTGCGGTCGCTGGCCAGCGACTCGTCTGTGGAGTTTCACGAGGGCACACTGGAGTCTCTCGATCCGGAGACGCGGATCGCGGTCACGTCGGACGGTGACCATCTGTCTTACGACGTGCTCTCGGTCAACATCGGCAGTGTGGTTGCTCCGGCCGCCATGCACGTTCATCCGGCCGTCCTGAGGGTGAAGCCGTTGAGCGGTCTCGCTGATCTGGATGCCCGGCTGCGAGCTTCAGGGCAACGAGGTGCCACGGTCACGGTCGTGGGTGGCGGTACCTCTGGCTTGGAGCTGGCGGCCCACCTGTCGGTGCGATCGGACGTCGTACGGATCCGGTTGGTGGAGTCCGGGACCATCATCGGTGCCGACCTGCCCGAGGGCGCACGCAAGCGGATCGTGCGGCTCCTCGCAACGCGCGGCGTAGCCGTTCGCACCGGGTGCGCGGTGCGGGACCTCGGCGAGCGACAGCTGGTCTGCGACGACGACACTGAGATGTCCCACGATGTCGCCTTGCTCGCCACCGGGTTGACGGCTCCGCCGCTGCTCGCCGAGCTCGGACTCGGCGACGGACGCGGGGTGCCGGTGCGGGCAACCCTCCAGCATGTGGACCGAGACGACATCTACGCGGTAGGAGACTGTGCTCTGTTCCTCCCGGGTCCGCTGCCCCGCGTCGGCGTGCACGGGGTGCGGCAAGGACCTGTGCTGCAGCGCAGCCTGCTCGCACGGCTTCGGGGAGACGCTCTTCCGGTGTACGAGCCCCAGCGCCGTGCACTGTCGATTCTCGATCTCGGTGACGGCGTCGGTCTGGCTGTCTGGGGACGCTGGTGGTGGTACGGCGCCGGACCGCTGCGACTCAAGCGGTACATCGATCGACGGTGGCTGAGGACCTATCAGGAGTGAGGCTCCCCGTCTCGGCTCAGCTGGAGATCTCGCTAGATGCGGGCCGCAGATGGCTGCCGAGCGGCTCGGCCTGCGCCGCGACGCGCGACCCAGACCCCGGCCACCATCGCCGCCACGACGACGAACGACGAGACGTTGAGCTGCGCGACGCCGGAGAGCCCGTGCCCGAGGTTGCAGCCCCCGGCGATCCAGCCTCCTGCGCCCAGGAGCAGGCCACCGGCCGCGAGTTGGAGGTAGCGGACGGGTTCCTCGCCACGGAGCCAGAAGCCTCCGGCCGTACGCGCAGACAGGTTCCCGCCGACCACGATGCCCAGCAGGAACGTGATCAGCCAGTAGCTGGGAGAACCGCTGGCGAGGCTCGCGACGGCACCTACGGAGCTGGGACCGAAGCTGGCGCCCCCGATTGCCGCCAGGGCCCATCCGGCCGTGGTCGCTACCCCGACACCGAAACCGATCTGCGGCCATCCCCATTGCCAGTCGTGGGCCGGGGACTCGCGACCAGGCCGCTGCCAGAGCGCGACGGCGACAGCTATCAGGAGAAGGACGGCGACCACGAGGCGCGGCAAGCCGAGCAGGCCAGGGATCGTGGCGCCCTCGCCACCCGAAAGCACCGTGGGCCCGGGCAGGGTGAGCTGACGGGCGAGCAGTTCGCCTCCCGCCCAGCCGATGAGCCCGACCAACGCGCCGAGCATGCCTGAGCCCAGCTTGTAGAAGAGTCCGGACACGCACGACTTGGCGACGACCATGCCGATGCCGATGATCAGTCCACCAGCCACGTTGGCGACCGGCCGGAAGGCCAGGCCCTGGTTGAGCCCGCTGGTGCCGGGGAGGAGGAACAGCAGTGCGAGCCCCACCGAGGCCAAGGCCACGCCGAGGGCCCACCCGCGGGCCAGGAGGAACCGGGCGTCAAGTGAGTTGCGGATGGTCGAGTGGAAGCACAACTGTCCCCGCTGCAACACGTAGCCCATCAGCAGGCCGGCGAGTGCCCCGGTGACAGCGGAGGTGATCACCCGCGGCCCTGAGAGGACCCGACAACGGTCGTGGCATTCATCGGTACTCCGGATTGGGGTGCGTGGGATTGTCGAGATCCCAGTTGGTGGTCACGTTGCCGTGGGCGGGGAGGCCGCCGTGGTCCTGGGTAGACGCCCGGCGGGATGGTGTGGTCGACGACCCGGAACGTGTCGAAACGTGCTCCGACGCCCCGGAGGACCCGGGAAGATACTTCGATCAGGCCGTCGGTGTGGCTCGGTGTAGGGGACGGCTTCAGGGTGCCGTTCAGGACGACCGCGCGGAGGTCGCCGAAGTCAGTTCGGTTCGCAGCGATCTCGGCATCGATGAACGCCTGGACGTGGTCGGGCAGCACGGTGGGGCTCCTGGTCTGGTCGGCGGGTCCTACGGTGCCGGTCAGTCTGTTCCTGGCCGGGTGGTGTCGACCTCGATCCCCTTCCAGAAGGCGACCCGGCCCTTGATGCGACGTGCCAGCGGTGAGGGGTGGCGGTAGGTGAACGCTCCGTCCGGGACGACCTGTCCGTCGACGTGGACGTCGTAGTAGCTCGCGACTCCCTTCCAGGGGCAGACGCTGGTGGTGCTGCTGGATTGCAGCACTCCTTCGGGGACGCTGGGCAGGGGGAAGTACGCGTTGCCCTCGACCGTCACGATGTCGTCTGACGTGGCGACATGGCTGGTCCCGAGCCGTGCTGAGGCGCGGGTCGTACGTCGCACTGTACGCAGCAGTCCCATGGTCGTGGCGATGGCGGCACCACCGACCGACAGGAGGAGCGCCTCGACCACGGGGCTTCCCGATCCTGTCCATGTAGGTCCGTCCAGGCGACCGGCCTCAGACAGGACCCCCGTGAGCGCCAGGGCAGCTCCGAGGCCGCCGCCGCCGGCCAGCATGATGCGTCGTCGCGGCGCAGGATCACGAGATGAGCTGTCCTGGCCGACGACCCAGGGCCAGGCCGCCGCCAGGATCAGCGGCGCGAGGTGCCAGGTGGTCGTGGGCCGCCACGCGGCGAGCACCGACCACACCACCGCGACCACGATCGTCCAGTTGAGTCCTGCGCTGGGAACCTTCCTCGTGCCGGCGCGCCCTTCGCGACCAGTGGCTGATGCCGAGACGGGCCGGTAGTCGGGATCGGCGGCCTTGATCGCGTCGACCACCTGACGTACCGAGGGGTTCACCAGCGCCCGATCGCCCACGAAGACGGTGGGCACCGTCTCGTCGCCGCCGGTGGCCTCCCGCACCCGAGCCGCCGCGTCTGCCGAGGACCAGATGTCGTGCTCGATCGTCGCCACGCCCGCGCGGCTCAGGCCACGACGCAGGGAGCCGCAGAAGGGGCAGCCGGGCCGCCACATCACCTCGATGCTGGTGGCGGTCGAGTTGGTCTCGGTCATTGCTCGTCCTCTGGTGTGGAAGGGATGGGTTCAGTGCGCGCGCTTGACGCCCATGAACGGAATGAGACCCAGGAAGAGCCCGAAGATCAGGTGCTCGACGAGGAAGGTGCCGTAGCCGACACCGTGTCGTACCACGAGGCCGAGTGAGTGGCGCCACATGGGATCCTTGCGTCTCGGATAGACGATGGGGGCCGGTGCGCAGCACCGGACCAATAGGAGCGCCAGAACGGTGTCGAATCCAAAGATCTCAGCACCGCAGAGCGACGCGGGAAGCATTACCCGTGCTCAGCGGGTTTCCCAGTCGTGACGGCCCCCCGACCCCCGGATGAAGCTACCCGGAAGTCCTCCTTCCGAGAGCTGGTGGAGCCCGAGATCGAGGTTCTGCTCAGGGTGGCACTCACCATCACCTCGAACCAAGCCGATGCCGAGGACCTCGTGCAGGAGACTTTGTTGCGCGCCTACCGGGCGATCGATCGCTTCGATGGCCGGCATCCGCGAGCCTGGCTGCTGACCATCCTGCGCTACACGAACGCCAACATGCACCGTCGCCAGCGGCCGGGCACGATCGGCGACTGGGAACTCATCCGGACCGCGAGGCCGGCCTTCGGCAGGGCGGAGCTGCCGAGTGCCGAGGACAGTTTCGTGGACCACGAGCTGCACGCGGATCTCGACGCAGCTGTACGTGCCCTCGATCCCCGCTTCCGGGCCGCACTCATCCTCGTGGACGTGCACGACCTGAGCTACTCCGAGGCGGCCGCGGTCATGGGGGTCCCCGTCGGCACGGTGATGTCGCGGCTCAGTCGCGCACGTGACCGCGTCCGCAAGTCGCTCCGTTTGAGCCCACTCACTCGAGGAGACCTGGCATGACTGGGACTCTGCGTCAGATGCTGACCTGTCACTGGTCCGCGCGCCGCATCCAGCGCTATCTCGACGCTGACCCGGCAGCCCGGCTCACGCCTGGAGAGATCTCGCGACTCGAGGGGCACCTCGCCACCTGCGAGAAGTGCACCCAGGTCGCCAATGACCACCGTGCCCTGCACCGGGCGCTGTCGCTGTGGTCAGGCGGAACGGGCGTCGACCCTCAGTCGGTCGACCGGGTCCGAGACTTCCTGTCCACCATCAACGACGAGGGCACCGCATGACCAAAGGCCAGCCGACCTCTACCCCGTCTTCAGCCGCCTCGCAGGACGAACCCTGGGACCTTCTGGTCGTCGGGGGCGGGACGGCCGGGATCGTCGGTGCGAAGACCGCCGCACGACTCGGCGCCCGGGTCCTGCTGGTGGAACGCGAGCGCACCGGGGGAGACTGTCTGTGGACCGGCTGCGTCCCGTCCAAGGCCCTCTTGGCGGCCGCGGGCGTCGCCGCGAGCGCGCGCACAGGGCATCGGTTCGGCATCGCCGTCGCGGAGGTCTCCGTCGACTTCGCAAAGGTGATGGATCACGTGCGAGCGGCGATCGCGTACATCGCGCCAGGCGACTCCGTTGAAGCGCTCGAGAGGGCGTCGGTCGCTGTTCGCACCGGAACCGCCCGGTTCACCGGGCCTGACTCGGCGGAGATCGACGGGACGACTGTGAGGTTTCGACAGGCACTCTTGGCCACCGGTGCCTCGCCGGCGGTTCCTCCCATTCCCGGTCTGAGCGACGTCGAGTACCTGACCAGTGACACCGTCTGGGGGCTGAGCAAGCTCCCCGCTGAGCTGGTGGTTCTCGGTGGCGGGAGCATCGGCTGCGAGCTGGGCCAGGCCTTCGCCCGCCTCGGCAGCAGGGTCTGCGTGGTCGAGGGCGCACCCCGGATCCTGCCTCGCGAGGACCCTCTCGCGGCAACGGAGCTCGCCCGTGCCCTGGTCGACGACGGCGTCGACCTCCGCACCGGCTCAGGAGTCGCCAGGATCGAGCCCACCGCCCCAGGGTGCGGGGTGCTCCACCTCGAGAGCGGGCAGCAGGTGCCGTTCTCCTGCCTCCTGGTGGCCGTGGGACGAGCGCCACGCACGGGCGAGGTCGGGCTGGCTGCGGCGGGTGTGGAGGTCGACGACCGCGAGTTCGTCGTGGTCGACGCTCTCCTGCGTACGACCAATCCACGTATCTGGGCTGCCGGGGACCTCACCGGCCACCCCCAGTTCACCCACACCGCGGGCGTGCACGCGAGCCTGGCCGCGTCGAACGCCATCCTTGGGGTACGCCGCAAGGTCGACCTGACCGCGGTGCCCCGGGTCACCTTCACCGACCCCGAGGTCGCCGCGGTCGGCCTCGACACCGACCGGGTCCCTTCCGGGCTGCGCACCATCGACTGGCCCCACTCCCACGTCGACCGCGCGGTCGCGGAGGGAGCCTCCGGAGGTTTCGCCCGTCTCGTCATCGACAAGCGCGGTCATGTCCTCGGTGCCACGGTTGTCGGACCGCGAGCAGGGGAGACCCTCGGTGAGCTGACCCTGGCGATCACCCGGGGTCTCACGACCCGCGATCTCGCCGGCGTGACCCACGCCTACCCCACCTACAACGACGGACCGTGGAATGCCGCGATCTCCGACGTCCAGGACCAGCTTGAACGCCCCGCCACACGACGTGCCCTGGGCGCGCTGTCCCGGGCGCGTTCATGGTGGGTGAGCCGGGACCACTGACTGGACTGGTCGGCGCTTGACCACCGAGATCAGCGAGTCCGTTGGTTGTTCAGGAGAGGTCCCGGAAGCCCGCCACGACGCGCTGGGCAGCGCTGACACCGACGACGGCCGCCCACACGGTGGCGATCACCCCGGCGTGAGCGGGGATGACCAGCCACAGAGAGTGCACGACAATGGTCTCGGTACCCTCCGCCAGTCCTCCGAGAAAGCTGAGCGAGCGACCGTCCTGGCGTTGTCGCCCGGTGCGCTCGGCGATGGAGGAGAACGCCAGGAACGCCGTGCCGTTCAGGTAGTAGGCCAGGAGGACCAGCAGGAAGGGCAACCAGTCGGCGTCGTACTGACGTGTAGCGCCGAGGGCTACCCCGACCACGGTCGCGCCGTACACGGCGAAGTCGGCGGTGATGTCCAGGAAGCCGCCGGCCTCGGAACCGTGTGATGTCTCGAGGTTGCCGTGAGCGGCGGCGCGGCGGCGGCGAGCAAGGGGGCCGTCAAGTCCGTCCATCGCACGGGAGAACAGCCACAGTCCCAGCGCCCACCACCACAGCTGCGCTGCGGCGGCTGCGGCGCTGGCCAGCCCGGTGGCCAGGCCGAGCAGGGTCAGTTGGTTCGGGCTCACGAACGGCCGGTCGAGTAGCCGAGCGAGCTCGGACAAGGGCCGATCCAAGACTCGGCGAGCAGGTGCGTCAAGCATGGGTTCGGTTCGCAGCGGTGTGGTCCCCGCGGCGAGCGTCCAGCCGTCGCGCCCACCAGGACCCGCCGACGACGAGAATGATCAGGGCGGAGCCGGCGGCGGCCAAGCCCCACGGATGGGTGCCGTAGGCCCCCAACGCTGCATAGGCAAGACTGCCGGGCACCATTCCGAGCGCACTGCCCAGCACATAGTGGCGGAATCTCACGCCTGAGAGCCCGGAGGCGTAGTTGATGGCGATAAAGGGCACGATCGGGACCAGGCGAACGATGAGAACCGCGGACAGACCGTGATCCGCAAGCAGTGCGTCGACGCGCGCCAGGCGGCCGCGGGTGAGGCGGTCGACGGCCTCACGCCCGAGAAGCCTCCCGGCGCCGAAGGAGAGGATGGCGCCGACCAAGGCGCCGGCCAGTGATAGCCCTGCTCCGCCCCACAGGCCGTAGAGGGCTCCGCCGGCCACCGTGAGCAGGGCCTTGGGGACGGGAATGAGTGCCAGAGCTGCGTAGAGACCGAAGAACAGGGCAGGTCCCCACATGCCGGCTGCGTCGACGCGTGACCTCATCGCTGCGATGTCGGGGCTCCCGAGCACGAGGGCGAGGCCGACGGCACCGAGAACCACCAGGACCAACGCGCCTGCCTTGATGAGGGCAGTTCGACTCATGCGTGATCCTGACTCGTGGTTGACGTGGGCTTGCTACGTCGGGAAGTCCCCGAGCATCTCGAAGTGTTCCCCATGTGACATGTTCCCTGAGCCGGAGGTCTGATGTACCCGCGCCTTGCTCGACTGCTGCTCCCAGCCGCGCTGCTCGGACTGGCCGCCTCCGCCTGTGCCGCCCCGGGTCCGCAGGCGGGCACCACGACCGAGAACCGCTCCTGGTCGCAGATCACCGACCAAGCCAGAGGGCAGACCGTCGACCTGTGGATGTACGGCGGCGACCAGCAGGGCAACGCCTACGTCGACGACGTACTCACACCGGCTGCGGCCGAACTCGGCGTGACCTTGAGACGCGTGCCCGTGGCGGACACCAAGGACGCCATGACCCGCATCCTGGCCGAGCGGCAAGCCGGCAGCAAGGACGGCGCGGTGGACCTGGTGTGGGTCAACGGCGATAACTTCGCGACCGGCAAGCAGGCCGATGCCTGGCGCTGTGGCTGGTCCTCCCAGCTGCCGAACATGAAGTTCGTGGCCCCGGACGACGCCTTGGTCACCAAGGACTTCGGGACCGACGTCGACGGCTGCGAGGCGCCGTGGCACAAGGCACAGTTCACCCTGGTCTACGACTCGGCGCGGGTCGCTGCGCCACCGACGTCGATGTCGGGTGTCCTCCAGTGGGCGAAGGACCACCCCGGACGGTTCACCTATCCGGCCCCGCCCGACTTCACCGGGTCGGTCTTCATCCGCGAGGCGCTCTACAGCACCTCCGGCGGTTACGCCCAGCTCCCCTCGCAGTTCGACCAAGGCGCCTACGACACGCTGACTCCCAAGCTCTGGGCTGCCCTGGAGGACGTGGCGCCCTCGTTGTGGCGCCAGGGCCGGACCTACCCCCGCGACTCGGTAGCCCTGGACCGGCTCTACGCCGACGGGGAGGTAGACATGACCATGACCTACGGACCGGCGACGCTCAACAAGCTCGTGGCCGACGGCACCTTCCCGGCGACCACGCGTGTCCTGCCCCTTGAGGAGGGGACCATCGGAAACGCCAGCTTCCTCGCCATTCCGTCCTCGGCGGGCGACCCTGAGGGTGCGATGGTGGTTGCCGACCTGGCTCTGTCGCCCGAGCAGCAGGCGATCAAGGCCGACCCGGACACGTGGGGACAGTTCACGGTGCTCGACACCAACCTGCTGAGCCCATCGGATCGGGCACGGTTCAACGACCTTCCGGTCTCGGACGTCGTACCGCCCTACGACGTCCTCTCACGCAACGCCAACCCCGAGCTCGCCTCGTCCTGGGTGCCGCAACTGGACGAAGGCTGGCGCAGGGCAGTGCTCGGTTCAGGATCGTGACCCAACACCTCACCAGCACCCATGACCACCGAGCCATCAGGCAGCCCGGCGGTGCACGCCTCGTCGCGCCTGCGGTGATCCTGATCGTGGCGGTGACCGGTACGGCGCTCGGCGCCGTCGTTGCGACGAGTCTGGGACTGCTGCCCCTCGTGGGACAGCCTCGCCTGAGCACCGACGGATACACCACGCTGGCGGGTGATCTGCAGGCGGCAACATACGAGTCGCTGCTCATTGCCGCCACCGCGACCCTGCTGGCCGCGGCCATCGGGCTCACCATCGCCACCATCGTCGTGCGCGCGGGTCGCGGCGTCCGGTTCGTCGTCGGTCTCGCCGTCGCGGTGTTGACGGTGCCGCACCTGGTGGGCGCGGCTGCGACAGGACTGTTGCTGTCCGATGTCGGTCTCGCTCAGCGCTGGTCGGGGATCTCTTCTGCGTCGTGGCCCGAGCTGGTGGGCGGACGCTGGCCCTGGGCAACCGTGCTGGGGCTTGCCTGGAAGGAATCGGCCTTCGTTGCCTTGGTTGTCATCGCTTCCATCGGGCGGCACTACGCGGACCTGCGTGAGGTCGCGGCGGTGCTCGGCGCCACTTCGCGGGCGCAATGGCGACGCGTCCTGCTGCCCCTGTCCGCGCCCGCCCTGGCGTCGTCCTCGCTCATCGTGTTCATCTACTCCCTCGGCACCTACGAGGTCGCCCGACTGCTCGGGCGCGCCTACCCCGAGCCGCTCCCGGTCATGGCCTACCGGCTCTTCACCGACATCGACGTCGCCGCACGACCCCAGGCCGCGGCCACCGCCGTGGTCGCCACAGGGCTGGCCCTGCTCGCGGCCGTCATGACCCTTCCGCTCGTGCGGCGGCTGGGGGCCGACCGATGAGGACACAGCCAGCCGTGCGCTGGCGTGCGGCGCATCAGTCGCTTCGCACCGTGATCCCGGCCCTGCTGGTGTTCTGGCTGGTCATCCCCCTGACCCCGTTGTTGCTGTGGGCAGGTGCCTCACGCTGGTCAGGCACATCGAAGCTGCCGCAGGACCTCGGGCTTCGCGGATGGCAGGAGGCGCTCGACGCGGGGATGATCGCGGCGCTGGCCCGGTCCGGCCTCGTGGGCGCGGCCGTCGCGCTGATCGCGACACCGCTCGGGGTGATGGCGGGACGGGCGCTGGGGTGGCGGCTGCTACGCAGACCCGCACTACCGTCAGTCGTCCTTCTCGGGCCGGTCGTGCTGGCCCCGTTCGCGGTCGCGATGGGTCTCGATGTCGTCATCCTGCGACTCGGAGTTCCGGAAGAAGTTGCCGTGGTCCTGGTCCTGAGCGTGTTCGCGCTGCCCTACACCACCTTCACCATGCGGGCCACCTACCTGGGCCTGGACCCAGCACAGGAGGACCAGGCCCGGGTCCTAGGAGCCAGTTCGCGCCAGGCTCGTCGCCGCGTCACGCTCCCGGCCGCCACCACCGGCCTTGTCACCGCCACGGGCCTGGCCTTCCTGGTGGGGTGGAGCGACTACGCCGTCACTCTGCTCATCGGGGGCGGTCAGATCGTCACCGCGCCCATGCTGATCGGTTCCTCCGCAGCCGGATCCGGCAACGACGCCCTCACCTCGGCCCTGGCCCTCTCCGCCAGCCTGCCACCACTGATGGCCCTGGCGGTCTTCACCTACGCGGCCTCGCGCCGCACGACGGCTGCGCGCTCATGACCGCGGCCCTGAACCTGGCCTCGATCACCCACCACCATCCGGGTGCCGAGCAACCGACGCTTGCCGAGGTCGACCTCGAGGTCCAAGACGGCGAGATGGTCGCCGTGCTCGGGCCCTCCGGATCCGGCAAGACCACCCTCCTCAGGATCGCGGCTGGCTTGGAGCGACCGGACTCGGGCGACGTACTGCTCGACGGCACGAGCGTCCTGGGCGTACCACCGGAACGGCGCGACCTGACGGTCATGTTCCAGAAACCTCACCTCTTCCCGCACCTGAGCGTGCTGGACAACGTCGCCTTTGCGGACCGGTTGCGCGGCCAGAGCCGCTCGCAGAGCCGGGCCGCTGCCCAGCGGTACCTCGACCTGGTCCACTTGGGCGAGTTCGGCGGGCGCAGGCCACGGCAGTTGTCTGGTGGCCAGGAGCAGCGCGTCGCCCTGGCCCGGGCTCTTGCCGCCAGCCGCCGGGTGATGCTCCTCGACGAGCCGTTCAGCGCGCTCGACACCAACCTGCGAACGTCGATGCACCAGTTGTTGGGTGAGGTTCGCGCTGCCCTCGACCCCACGATCGTGATCGTGACTCATGACCTCGATGAGGCAGGGCTGGCCGACCGGGTCGCCGTGCTGGTCGAGGGGGGTATCGAGCAGTTCGACGCCATCGAGAGGCTCTACGCGGCTCCGAAGACGCTGGCGGTCGCCCGGCTCGTGGGAGGCTTCAACGAGCTGCCCGGCAGGGTCGAGTCGGGTTCACACACCTCGAGCCTGGGTTCCTTCACCCTTCCAGGAGGCGTCGAGACGGACGGCCCTGCGATCCTCCTGGTCCGCAAGGAACGACTGGACCTCACACACCTCGACGCGAGACCGACCGTCACCGGCCGGGTCGTGCAGGTACGGCAGTCCGGCCCGCATCAGGACGTGGTTGTCGAGCTCGACCGTCCGCTGAGCGGAGCAAGGCTCAGAGTGGACGTCGAGGCGCGGCTGGGTACCAGTCTGCGTCCGGGGGACCGAACCGGCGTGGTCGTTCCATCGTCCGATGGTCTGTGGGCTGTGCGTGACCCTGGTGCGCACGAACCTTCCCGGGACGAAGACGTGGTCGTCATGCCGACTGTCTACGACGAGGCGACCACACGTCGTGCCGAGGCTGGGCGGGTCGGTCCACGCGCACCCCTCGGCGGCCGCCGTTGAGCCCGGTGAAGGCGGCGGCGGATCCCAGCGTCAGTGGAGAGGCGCGCCGAGGGTGCTACATCAGCTTCTTCAGGCCGGCGTACCCGTGGTCGGCGAGCCGGGTTCCAGACGTGTCCGAGTAGTCGGCGTCCGCGGCGATGCCGAGGCCGTTGACGAATCGGTTCATGAAGTTGAACAAGGCACAGACCGACACCGCGTCGTGCAGGGCACGCTCGTCCCAGCCGGCGGTCAGGACCGCGCGGGCGTCGGCGGGGGACACCCGGCCAGGGGCGCGTGTGAGCTTGCCTATGTAGCCGAGCATGGGCCGCATGCGGTCGTCGACCTCAGCGGTCGACAGGTCCGCCAGCAGGCCGGTCAGGGTCGTCTCGTCGATGCCGAAGCGCTCGGCGGTGACCTGATGAACGCCGTAGCAGTAGTCGCAGGCATTGAGGCCCGACACATAGGCCGCGATCAGCTCGCGCTCGGCGATGCTCAACGGTGACGGCCCACGCATTAGCGCCTCGTGGTAGTCCAGAAGCGGAAAGGCGGTGTCGGGGTAGGCCCGGAACACATCGAGAAGCTTCGCGTCGTCCGGTAGAGAAGGGAGGAAGGTCACGATTCGCCGGTCTCCTTCGTCAGCCGGAGCAGGTCCAGGATGGTGACCCGCCCGCGGCCCAGGTGGATCAGTCCCTGGACGGCGTACTCGTTGAGGATCTTCGTGGTGGTCTCGCGCGAGGTGCCAGCCAGTGCGGCTACCTGTTCGTGGGTGAGCTGGATCTGGATCCCCCGTCCCAAGAAGCGGCGGGACTCCTGGTCGGCGAGCAGGCACAGCGTGGTGGCGACGCGTTGCGGGACGCTCTTGAAGACAGTGTCGGAGAGCCTGCGTTCGAGTTGGGAGACCCGGTTGCCGAGGATCTCGGAAATGCGTGCGGCGATCCGTGCGTCGGAGAGCAGGAAGCGTTGCACGTCGGACCTGGTCATGACGCAGACCGTGACCTTGTCGAGAGCCTCGGCGAAGTTGTCGTGCATCTGCTGCCCTAGCAGGAGCATCTCGCCGAAGATGGTCCCGGGCGTGAGGATCGCCGTGGTGAGGGCGCGCCCGTCGGGGGACACCCGGAAGATGCGGACTCGTCCCTGCTTGAGGATGAACAAGGTCTCCATGGGCTGGGGTGGGGAGTAGAGCATCTCTCCGGGGGTGAATTGTCGCATCGGTGCGGCCGCAGCGATGGTCGCCATCTCCCGGTCGTTGAGGTCCGTGAAGATGTCGACCTCGGACATGCACCAGAGGTCCTCGGACCCGTGTCCGCGACGTTCCACGTCGGCAAGCTCCTCACGACGTCCGGTCGCCCACGGCCGAGTGCCGAAAGGTTCGAGATCGTCAAGTCGTCCCACCAGACAGTACGTCGAGGGGTCCGGGGCCGAGTCCGGTTGGCCGGCTACGCCATCTGCCGCCCCTGGAGATTCGCCAGTGCGGCTGCTGGCGCCGCTCGACAGGGACTCGGCCGTGAACGGCCGGCTCACGGACGAGCCCTGGTGGATCGCGTTGCGATCAGGAGTCATGTGCGGCATCGCTGCGAGGCCGAGACTTCTCAAGCAGCCGACGCCCGACGCGAGGCAGGCTGATGGCCGTGATCAACCCCAGCAGGGCCAGGGCGAACCCCCATGCCCCGATCGAGGTGGCGGTGTTGGCCAACCAGTGCTGCACTGCGGCCGCGGCCTCGATCACCTTGTCCTCGGTGGGTGCTCCACCAAGGACGCGAATCTCCCACCAGCCGTAATAAGCCACGTACGCGCCCACGAGCAGCAGCAACACACCGCCCGCGGTGGGGACGACCCGGCCCAGGCGGCGAGCGCCGCGGACCAGTGACTGCTGGGCCAACGCGACGGCGAGCGCCGCCGTCCCGACCACGAGGCCCATTCCGGCGGCGTAGAGGAGGAAAAGGCCAGAACCGGTGAGCACCGAATCGGCACGGAACGCGGAGGCCACCACCGCCAGGAACGGGGCGATCGTGCACGTCAGGCTCGCCAGCGCGTAGGAGACTCCGAATCCGAACATCGACCCCCATGAGCGCGTGATCGGCGCCTGCCTGCGTGGCCGCGATCGTGGTACAGCGATGCTGCGGCCGGCAAGCAGCCACAGCCCCACACCGGCGAGAGCCAGCCCGACCGCAAGGCTGAACCACGGCAGATAACGCTGTGCCGAGCTGGCTGCAGGGGCGAGGACCAGGCCGAAGACGGCAAACACAGCCGTGAACCCCGCGGTCATCGCCGCGGTCATCATCAGCGCCCGCGTCACGGCGACTGCACGGCTCGGCTGGTCCCCGGTGACCAGGAGGGTCAGGTAGGCGGGGAGAAGGGCGAAGCCACACGGGTTGAGGGCGGCGAGCATGCCCGCCCCGAGAGCCAGAGCCCCGCTTGCGCTCAGCACCTCAGCCCACGAGCTCCGCCACCTGGTCAGCGAGCGCATCGTCGTCCAGGTAGCCCTCGCTGACCACGGCACCGTCCGCGTCCAGGACGACGTAGGTGCTCTGCGCGGTGACGTCGAAGTGCCGCCAGATCTCGCCATCCTCGTCGACCAGGTGCATCGGACCCTCAACCTGGCGGGCGAAGTCCCGGATGTCGGCCGGGTCGGCCAGACCGCCCACTCCGACGACGTTGACCCGGCCGGCGTACTCCTGGGCGAGCGTCTCGACCCCGCCGGCCTGCGCCCGACAGGTGGGACACCACGGTGCCCAGAACCACAGGACCGTCGGCTTGTCGGCGAGCTGCTCACCATCGTACGGCGCGCCGTCGATGTCCTCCCCGGTGAACTTCAGGCTGACAGCACCCGCGCTGACAGCACCCGCGCCTGATCGGGATCCACTCTCCGTGATGCTCCCGGAGGCGGCACACCCGCTCAGAGTCAGGACGGCAGCGAGCAGCAGCCCGGCGACGATCTTCAAGCGCACAGCGCCCCTCCTTCGTGGTCGACACGCTCAGTGTCGCCAGCACCATAAGGTCAGTTCAGTGACCGGGCTTACGGAACTCCCTAGCCATGTGGCGAATCCTTGACGTCGAAGGAACCACGTGCCGGGGCTCCGAGAGAGTTCCAGAGGAGGCAGCGACGATGGCCCAGCGATGGACGCACCTGGTGGCCGTCGCGATGCTGACGCTGGTGACCGCCTGCTCGAGCGCTGACACCGACGAGAACACAGATCCTGGACCGGAGCCGTCCGGCCAGGTTGCGGACGCCGCTCGCGAGGACGTGCCGTCGGCACTCGATGACCGCGACAACCCTGCGTTCCCCGCCCCACTGATCGACCCCGATGAGCTCATCTCAGGCGGCCCGCCACCGGACGGCATCCCCGCGATCGACGCACCGGCGTTCGAGCAGGCGGATCATGTGGACTGGCTGGAGGACAACGAACCCGTGTTGTCGCTGACGGTGGGGGGTGAGACCCGGGCGTACCCACTGCGGGTGATGACTTGGCACGAGATCGTGAACGACGTGGTGGGTGGGGTGCCCGTCGCCGTGACGTATTGCCCCCTGTGCAACTCCGGCGTGGCCTTCCAGCGCACGGTGACCGGCCATGGAGTCTTCTCCTTCGGGACCTCGGGACTCCTCTACGCTGATAACCTCGTCATGTATGACAGACAAACTGAGTCCCTGTGGCCCCAGCTCACCGGAGAGGCCTCGGTCGGTGACCTGACCGGCACCAAGCTTGTCGCGATTCCCATGGGCACCGTCGCCTGGCGCGACTTCGTCACCGCAGACCCGACTGCCCGGGTTCTGTCGCAGGACACCGGTTTCGACCGGCCCTACGGAACCAACCCCTACTCCGGGTACGACGACCCCGACGGGGACCTGCTGTTCGGGCTGCCCGATGACCTCGACAACCGGCTCCCGGTCAAGGAGCGGGTGGTTGGCCTGGTCAACGGATCGGTCAGCGTGGCCGTCGTGCGAAGCTCCCTGGCGGGAAGAGACCCGCTGGAGGTGACCATAGGAAGTCGCCACCTGGTCGTCTGGCACCGACCCGGACAAGCCTCGGCCCTCGACGCCGACACGGTGGCCGGCGGCGCCGACATCGGGACAGTGGGAGTCTTCGTTCCGGTGCTGGACGGCGAGCGGTTGCACTTCGACGCCGACCCTGCCGGTTTCAGGGACCGCGAGACGGGCAGCACCTGGAACGTGCTGGGACGAGCCACCGCGGGACCACTGCAGGGAGCCGAGCTCGAGCCCTACCAGCACCTCGACACCTTCTGGTTCGCCTGGGCGAGCTTCCATCTCGACACCGACGTGCTCGGCCCAAGTGCTCAGAATGGTGCCCCATGACGTTGCTGTCCCTGTGGCAGAGGCTGGAGCGGACCACACGGCCCGTGCACCCGGTCACCGCCCGCATCCTCGCCCAGCGCTGGGCTGCGCTGCCTCTTGGGGTCAGGACCGAGCAGCAGGTCCTCGGGCGTCACGCGGTCGGGTGCGAAGGCACCCACGGAGTGTTCCCCAAGTGCGACCTGACCTGTTCACCCTGCTACCACTCCAAGGACGCCAACAAGGTCCGTGTCGACGGCGCCCACACCGTGGCACAGGTCGATGCCCAGATGAGTCTTCTCGAGGCGAAGCGCGGTCCGCGTGCGCACGCCCAGCTGATCGGCGGCGAGGTGTCCCTCCTGGACCCCGAGGACCATGCTGCAGCACTGGCGGTGATGCGCAAGCACGGTCGTGAACCGATGTCGATGAGCCACGGCGACTTCGATGCCGCCTACCTCCGCGCGCTCGCCCTGGACGAGAAGGGACGACCACGCTTCCGTCGGCTCTCGTTCGCGGCCCACTTCGACTCGCTGATGCGGGGTCGTACGGGGATTCCCCGGCCCAGGAACGAGGTCGATCTGAACCCGTTCCGGGCCAAGTTCGTGGAGATGTTCCGCGACCTGCGCCGCGACCACGGCGTGCGCTCCTACCTCGCGCACAACATGACGATCACCCCGGCGAACCTCGATCAGGTCGAGCACGTCGTGGCCGAGGTCAGCGCCATGGGGTTCTCCATGCTGTCCTTCCAGCCCGCCGCCCATGTAGGTGACGAGCGACGCTGGACAGGAGGCGACTACCGCACGGTCAGCATCGACGACGTCTGGGACCAGCTCGAGGCTGGTCTCGGACAGCGCGTCGCCTGGCAGGCCTTGCACTTCGGCGACCCCCGCTGCAACCGAACCGCCTTTGGAATCCGCGTCGATGACCGCTGGGTCCCGATGCTCGACCCTGACAGCGAAGCCGACCTCGCCGCGAGGGACCGTGCCCTCGCCCACTTCGGCGGCGTGAACTTCGGCGGTACGACGCCGCCAGTGTTGGTGATCAAAGTTCTGCGCGTGCTCGCTCGTCACCCCGGTGACGTGCGGGTCGCCCTCGCATGGGTGGGTCGGTTGACCGAGCGGTCCGGAGGAGTCCGTCGCGCCTGGTCTGCCTGGCGTCGTGGTGCCGTGGCACCGATGACCTACGTGGTGCACAACTTCATGGACGCAGCAGATGTCGCTCCCGCGTGGCGGCTGATGCAGGCCGGCCGGGTCGCGAGCGATCCAACCGTCCGGGCCACTCAGGAGCGCCTGTCGGCGTGCACCTACGCGATGGCGCACCCCGAGACCGGCGAGCTCGTGCCCGCATGCGTCCAGCATTCAGTCCTCGACCCGGGCGAGAACGAGCGGCTGCGTCGGCTCCTCCCGCTCGACGTCGTCGAGCCACGGGGGCCAGCCTCCTGGACGAGCGGCTTCGACCCGAGGCTACGGTGACGGACATGTCGAGCGAGCACCTGGACCAAACACTCCCCACTGTCGATCACCCCGCCAGTCCGGACGGTCCCCGGCCCCCACGCCTGCTGATCTTCGACGTCAACGAGACGCTCTCGGACATGTCGCCCATGGCGAAGCGGTTCGAGGACGTCGGCGCCCCAGCCCACCTTGCGACCACCTGGTTCGCCGGGCTGCTGCGCGACGGCTTCGCGCTCACGGCTGTCGACTCCAGCGACTCGTTCGCCCACATCGCGGCTGAGTCGTTGAGGGTCGGCCTCCACGGCCTGCCCTTGAACCGCGGAGCCGCTGACGCGGTCTCCCACATCATGGATGGGTTCGCCGGACTTCCCGTGCATGCCGACGTCCCCGACGGCATCGGGGGACTCGGTGGGCTCGGGATCCGGCTTGTGACCCTCAGCAACGGGTCAGCCGCCGTCGCCGAGGCACTGTTCGACAGGGCCGGCATCCGCGAGCACTTCGAGCGCCTGCTGACGGTGGAGGACGCGGGCCGCTGGAAGCCAGCCCCCGAGGCGTACGCGTATGCATTGCAGCAGTGTGGGGTCGACCCGGAGGAAGCGATGCTCGTGGCGGTCCACCCCTGGGACATCGACGGTGCCTCTCGTGCGGGGCTCGCCACGGCGTGGGTGAACCGTACTGGTGGGCCCTATCCGCAGTACTTCGGAGCCCCTGCCCTCCAGGCGGTGTCCCTGACCGACCTCGCCGACCAGCTCGGCTGAGCGGAGGAGTTCTCAAATCAGGCGGGTCGTGCGTCGCCCGCGATCAGCGGCCCAGCCAGCGCGGGGCCCGCTTCTGCGCGAACGCGGCGACCCCCTCGGCCCGGTCCGCGCTGGATGCCGTCGCGCGCCAGGCTGCGTCCTCCACCTCCAGCCCCGCCGCCAGCGGCACGTCCAGGCCCAGCCGCATGGCGCGCTTGGCGTTCTGGACCCCCACCGGAGAGTTCCGCGCGATCTGCGCCGCCAGCGCCAGGGCTGCCTCGCGCGCACCCCCGGCGTCCACCAGCCGGTCGACCAGGCCGAGCACGTGCGCCTGTCCGGCGTCCACCTTGCGCGCCGTGAAGATCAGGTCCGCCGCTCTGGACCACCCGACCCGCCGGGCGAGCAGCTGGGTGCCTCCGGCCCCTGGGATGACGCCGACTGAGACCTCGGGCAGCCCGAACGTCGCCGTGGTCCCCGCCACGATGAGGTCGCAGCAGAGCGCGATCTCGCAGCCACCACCCAGCGCGAACCCCTCCACCGCGGCGATGGCGGGCACCTCCAGGTCCAGCACGCTGGCGTAGGCCGGGCGTGTCACGAGCCGCTGCCGAAGCAGGTCCTCGTCGCTGAAGGCGCTGCGTTCCTTCAGGTCGGCCCCGACGCAGAAGGCCCTGACATGGGTGGAGGTGATGACGACGACCCGCACGCTCGGGTCGGTGGCCACCTGGGCCGTGGCCGCACGCAGGGCGCAAGCCATGTCGGTGGAGATCGCGTTCATGGCGGCGGGCCTGTCCAGGAGGATCTCAACGACGCCGTCAGGATGGCGATGCACGCGCACCAGCGCGTCGGGTGCGGGTGCTTCGTCGTTGCCAGAGGTCGGGGCCACGGCGGCAGGCTATCCGTCGGCGGGAGGCTGGGACGAGGGCAGCACCGACGGTTCGCCTGCACGGGGCCCGCTGCGCCCCTCGCTGCGGCTGAGCAGCCAGGGGGAGATCGTCCCGATGCCCTTGAGCGTGCGTCGTCGCAGCGGGGTGCACGCGAATCCCGAGGTCACGGCCAGGCTGCTGGCCGTCGCGTCGTCCACCAGGACGGTGCCGGGAACAGCCACGGACGTCAGGCGGCTCGCCCGGTTCACGGTCGTCCCGAAGACGTCGCCCATCCGGGCGACCACGGCCCCCGTCGCCAGTCCGACCCGGACGTCGGGCAGCAGCGGGTCGGCCGTCATCTCGGCGGCGATGTCCAGGCCGATAGCCGCGGCCGCAGGCGGTGGCCAGGCCACGAACAGCACCTCGTCACCCACCGTCTTGATGATCCGGCCGCCGTGCGAGGTGACGACGTCGGAGGTGGTGGCCTCGAAGCGCTGGACCAGTGCGGACAGGTCGCGCTCGGAGAGCCGTCGGACCACCCGGGTGAACGAGACGAGATCGGCGAACCCGACAGCCCGGAGCATCGTGGGCGCGTCGGGGTCGGGCATCAGCTCGCTCTGGTAGCGCTGCAGGGCCGAGGCCAGGTGCCGCCGCCAGGCGTAGACCACGAGCGGCTCGAAGTCCTCGGCAAGCGCGGCGGCCAGCGTCCCGATCTCCTCTCCCTCGTCGGTGCCCGGTGCGCCGGGCTCAGGGCCGACCGCGGCGCCGGCGCGCTCGGCACGGGTCTCTGCCAGCACCTCACCGAGCAGCTGCACCTGCCACGACGCCAGCCGGTCCACCGAGCGGCCCACGGCCCGCGTGAGCGCCAGGGCCGTGGCGTCGTCCAGCACACCGTCCCGCACAAGCCGCGAGACCCGTTGCAGCGCATCGACATCGGCCTCGGTGAAGGCTTGCAGCTCCTCGCCCACGTCTGGGAAGCCGAGCGCACGCCAGAACCTGCGCGCCGACCGCAGTGAGACGCCCGCGTCAGCCGACACCTCGCGCGAACGCAGGTGCCGGCTGCCCCCCAGCACCTGGTCCTCCTGGATCTGCCGGCGCCTGCCTGCGGGGCTCACCTCCTGCGGCGTCACCTCGCTCATTGCGCCTGCCCTGCAGCTGCGTCACGTACGTGCAGCACGTCTCCGGCGGCGACAGGGACGAGTTCGGCGTCGCCGGTGCGCACGAGCAGCCGACCATCGTCGTCGATGCCCTCCGCCGTGCCCAGCAGAGCTGGACGACCTGGCATCTCGACGCGCACCTGCAGCCCCAGCGTCAGGCACAGCTCTCGGGCGGCAGCGGCCAGGCCGCAGCCGACGGCGTCCCCGGAAGCATCACGCCAGGCACCGACCTGCTCCACGAGCTCACGGAGCACCGCCCGCAGGAGCGTGTCGCGATCGGTGCTCGCCGAGCCGCAGAGCCGCAGCGAGGTGGCCGAGCCGACCGGCAGCTCTGCCAGGCTGCTGGTGACGTTCAGCCCGATGCCCAGCACCGCTGCGGCTTCCTGCCCGGGAACCACCTCGGCGAGGATCCCGGCGACCTTGCGCGCGCCGTGCACGCCCGACCCCTGACCGGTGGAGGTGGCCCGGTCCGCAGGCACCAGCACGTCGTTGGGCCACTTGAGCCCTGCCGGGACCCCCGCCGTGGTGCGCAGCGCCCGGACCACGGCGACCCCCGCCAGCAGCGGCAGCCACGACCACCCGGCCAGCGGGACCTCGCGGGGCCGCAGCAGCACCGAGAACGTCAGGGCCGAGCGGGCAGGGGTGTCCCAGCCCCGTCCGAGCCGACCGCGCCCCGCCTGCTGGTGCTCTGCCACCAGGACCGACCAGTCCGGCCACTCCTGCTCACCCTGCGCGCCGGCCAGCGCCAGCGCGGCGTTGGTGGAGCCGATCTGCTCCACGACGTCCAGCCGCCCCAGCGGGCCCGTCGGGGCCACCAGCACGCGCCGCAGCGCCTGCACACGCAGGGGCGGCCGGTCGAGGTCCTCCCAGCGGGAGGCCTGCGGTGCCGTCATGGCGCCAGGGTAGAGCCCACTAGGATTCCGGCACCGCGACACGAGGAGGACAGCGATGGTGGCGAGCACGGGCATGGACGCAGCCGCAGCCGCAGCGCCGCGGCCCGAGAGCGGGGCGGCACCGGACATCCACACCACCGCCGGCAAGCTGGCCGACCTGCGGCGCCGGGTGGCCGAGGTCGCGCACGCGGGCTCCGAGCGTGCCATCGACAAGCAGCACGCACGCGGCAAGAAGACCGCCCGTGAACGCCTGGAGCTGCTGCTGGACGAGGGCACGTTCATCGAGATGGACAAGTACGCCCGGCATCGCAGCAACCAGTTCGGGCAGGAGAAGAACCGGCCCTACGGCGACGGCGTGGTCACCGGCTACGGCACCATCGACGGCCGTCAGGTGGCGGTCTTCGCACAGGACTTCACCGTCTTCGGGGGCTCGCTGGGCGAGGTCTTCGGCGAGAAGATCGTCAAGGTCATGGACTTCGCCATGAAGATCGGCTGCCCGGTCATCGGCATCAACGACTCCGGCGGCGCACGGATCCAGGAAGGGGTCGTCTCCCTCGGTCTGTACGGGGAGATCTTCCTGCGCAACGTGCACGCTTCTGGTGTGGTGCCGCAGATCTCGCTCATCATGGGGCCGTGCGCGGGCGGCGCGGTGTACTCGCCCGCGATCACCGACTTCACGGTGATGGTCGACCAGACCTCGCACATGTTCATCACCGGGCCGGACGTCATCAAGACCGTCACCGGCGAGGACGTGGCGTTCGAGGACCTGGGCGGGGCGAAGACCCACAACACCACCTCCGGCGTGGCGCACTACATGGCCCCGGACGAGGAGGACGCCATGGAGTACGTCAAGGGACTGCTGTCGTACCTGCCGTCGAACAACCTGGAGGCGCCGCCCTCCTTCGAGGCCGGCGGCGACCTGAGCCGGACCCCGGACGACGAGTGGCTGGACACCGTCATCCCCGACTCCGCCAACGTGCCGTACGACATGCACCAGGTGATCGAGCACGTGGTCGACGACGGAGACTTCCTCGAGACCCAGCCGCTGTTCGCCCCGAACATCATCTGCGGGTTCGCCCGCGTCGACGGCATGAGCGTGGGCGTCGTGGCCAACCAGCCGATGCAGCTGGCGGGGTGCCTGGACATCGACGCCTCCGAGAAGGCGGCCCGCTTCGTGCGGACCTGCGACGCCTTCAACGTCCCGGTGCTGACCTTCGTCGACGTGCCCGGCTTCCTGCCCGGCGCCGGCCAGGAGTGGGACGGGATCATCCGGCGCGGCGCCAAGCTGATCTACGCCTACGCGGAGGCGACCGTCCCGCTGGTCACAGTCATCACGCGCAAGGCCTACGGCGGTGCCTACGACGTGATGGGCTCCAAGCACCTCGGCGCCGACATCAACCTGGCCTGGCCCACGGCCCAGATCGCCGTGATGGGCGCGCAAGGTGCGGTGAACATCCTATACCGCAAGGAGCTTCAAAAGGCGCTGGACGCCGGCCAGGACGTGGACGCGGCGCGGCAGCGGTTCATCACCGAGTACGAGGACACCCTGGCCAACCCCTACGTCGCCGCCGAACGCGGGTACATCGACACGGTGATCACCCCGTCGAACACCCGGATGAACGTCACCCGGGCGCTGCGGGCGCTGCGCACCAAGCGCCAGACGCTGCCCCCCAAGAAGCACGGAAACATCCCGCTGTGAGCGACGAGCAGCCGGCTGCACCCGTTCTGCGCCTGGTGCGTGGGGGCGCCGAACCCGCCGAGATCGCTGCGCTCGTGGCGGTGCTCTCGGCGGTCTGCGGCCCGGGCGAGGACGTCCCGTCCGCTCCGGCCTCCCGGTGGGGGGCTCCCGCGCGGGCGCTGCGCACGCCCCTGTCCCCGGGGCCGGACGCCTGGCGCGCCAGCGGCTGGGCGCGCTGAGCCCAGGACCGGCGCGTAGGCCAGTCCACCGGCGGATAGTGTCGCTCGCATGACCACCGACGCTGCACAGCCCACTCGCACCGCGACCGACATCGACGCGGTCGCGGACGCCTACGTGGACCAGATGTGCCGGCTGGACCCGCTGCTGGCCACCTACCTGGGCGTGGTCGGCCAGGACGACGAGATCACCGACCTCTCCCCCGACGGGATCGACGAGCGCGCCGCGCTGACACGTCGCACGCTGGCGGAGCTGGACGCACTGGAACCGTCCGACGAGGTGGACCGGGTGACGGTGGCGGCGATGCGCGAGCGGCTCGGCCTGGAGCTGGAGATCCACGACGCGGGGCTCGCCTACGGCGACCTCAACGTCATCGCCTCCCCCGCCCAGGGGCTGCGGGACATCTTCGACCTGATGCACCACGAGACGTCGGAGCACTGGTCGACCATCTCCCGCCGGATGCTGGCGCTGGACGGCGGCGTGCAGGGCTACCTCGCCGGGCTGCACCGCGCCGTGGCAGACGGCAACGCCCCCTCCCGGCGTCAGGTGGAGGCGGTGATCGCCCAGTGCGAGCAGCACGCGGACCCCACGCAGGGGTTCTTCGCCACCTTCGTCGCGGGGGCCCGCCCGGACGGCGCAGCGCCGCAGGCGGCGCTGGCCGGGGACCTGGACACCGGTGCCCGCTCAGCGGCCGCCGCCTACGGCCGGCTCGCGCGGTCGTTGCGCGAGGACATCCTGCCGTCGGCCCGTGCCGAGGACGCCTGCGGCCGGGACGCCTACCCGCTGTGGTCGCGCTACTTCCTCGGCGCCAGCGTCGACCTGGAGGAGACCTACGCGTGGGGCCTGGAGGAGCTGGCCAGGATCGAGGCGGAGATGGCCCAGGTCGCGCAGCAGATCGTCCCCGGCGGCAGCGTGGACGACGCTGTCGCGGCGCTGGAGCAGGACCCGGCCCGCAACATCGAGGGCGCGCAGGCCTTCCGGGACTGGATGCAGGAGCGCTCCGACCAGGCGGTGGCGGACCTCGCCGACGTGCACTTCGACATCCCCGAGCAGATCCGCCGGCTCGAGTGCATGATCGCGCCCACCAACACCGGTGGCATCTACTACACCGGGCCCAGCGAGGACTTCTCCCGTCCAGGGCGGATGTGGTGGTCCGTCCCGGCGGGCGTCACCTCGTTCGGCACCTGGCGCGAGACGACCACCGTGTTCCACGAGGGTGTTCCCGGGCACCACCTGCAGGTGGCCCAGACGATGGTGCGCGCCGATCTGCTGAACCGCTGGCGCCGGATGATGTGCTGGGTGTCCGGGCACGGGGAGGGATGGGCTCTGTATGCCGAGCGGCTGATGGCAGATCTCGGCTACCTCGACGACCCGGGCGACCGGCTGGGGATGCTCGACGGCTCCGCGTTCCGCGCCATGCGGGTGGTCGGCGACATCGGCACGCACTGCGGCTTCGAGGCTCCCGCCGAGCTGGGCGGCGGCACCTGGGACGCGGACAAGCTGTGGCAGTGGATGACCTCGCACACGCGCCAGGAGCCGGAGTCGCTGAAGTTCGAGCACCTGCGCTACCTGGGGTGGCCGGGGCAGGCGCCAGCCTACAAAGTGGGTGAGCGACTGTGGCTGCAGGCGCGTGCGGACGTCAAGGCTCGCGAGGGAGATGCCTTCGACCTCAAGAGCTTCCATCGACGTGCTCTGGACATCGGCTCCGTGGGCCTCGACGTCCTGAAGGGCGCCCTGGTGCCCTGAGGGCAGCAGCCCCCACGCAGCGGCAGCGATCAACGCGTCAGGGGACCCGGGCGCTCCGCGTCCGCCAGCTCTGCTTGGCGTCCACGGTGCAGCAGCCGCCAGACCAGGAGCGTCACCACGCTCACGCTTGCCGCCAGCACCGAGCCCCAGGCGAGGTCCACGGCCACAAGGTCGATCGGAAAGCCCCTCAGGACAGCGAGATTCGTCAGGTCCCAGGTGGCGTACGTCACAAGGCCGAAGAATCCGCCGGACAGCAGGGCGCTTCTGATCGAGTCCTGCGCCACCGCCGGGCGGATCACGAAGTGGACCAGCCCCGCCAGGAACAGCGCATAGAACGCCACCGCTGCCCCCGGCCGAGGCTCTTCCGCGAGCAGGTCCCCCAGCAACCGCTCGTACAGGTCCTTCGCCACCAGGGTCAGCCATACCAGGTCCAGCACGCAGAACACCACGGCTGCAACCAGGTACTGCACCATGACCGCCTTGGCACTTCTCGGGTCCATGCCGGTCAAGGTATCCGTGCTCCTATGCTCTCCGTCATGCCGCGACTCGTGCTCGCCTCCGCCTCGCCTGCCCGCCGGACCACCCTCACGCGCGCGGGCCTGAGCCCGACCGTCGTCGTGTCGTCCGTCGACGAGGACGCCGTCGTGGCCCGGTACGGGGTGACCGACGCCGAGGACGTGGCCCTGGTACTGGCCCGCGCCAAGGCCGAGGACGTGGCGAGCGCGGACGACGGCCAGGATGCGCTCGTGCTCGGCTGCGACTCGGTGCTCGAGATCGACGGCCAGGTCCACGGCAAGCCCATCGACGCCGCGCAGGCCATCGCACGCTGGCAGAAGATGCGCGGGCGGTCCGGGGTGCTGCACACCGGCCACTGGATCGTCGACAGCCGGGACCCGGGCGATGCCGACGACCCCGGCTCCGGTGCGACCGTGGGTGCGGTCGCTTCCACGACCGTGCACTTCGCTCAGCTCAGCGACGCCGAGATCGAGGCGTACGTCGCGACCGGTGAGCCGCTGTTGGTGGCAGGGGCATTCACCATCGACGGCCTCGGCGGCGGCTTCGTCCGCGGCATCGAGGGTGACCACCACAACGTGGTGGGGGTCAGCCTGCCGCTGCTGCGCGACCTGCTCGGCGAGATGGGCGTGCCGTGGATCTCGTTGTGGGACATCCCGCTCTAGCCTTCGGCCGTCCGCCACCTTGTCAGTACCACACCGGTCGAAGTGACGGCGTGGTACTGACAGCTCGGGCAGCGGGCACTCGGGCAGAGGCAGCGGGCCATGCTCAGACGGGGGGGACGCCGTGTCGGCGTTCGCTGAACCGCCTGTCCTTGCCCGCCGCGTACCGCAGCCGGGTGACCACCTCGGACCGCAGGTCGGCCGGGTCCACGATCGCGTCCAGCACCAGCTCGCTGGCAAGGCGTTCCAGGTCGATGTCCAGCTCGTACTCCTCGCGGCGGGCAGCGACAAAGGCCGCGCGCTCGGCCGGGTCGTCGATCAGGGCGATCTTGTTCGCGTAGACCGCGTTGACGGCCGCCTCCGGGCCCATCACGGCGATGCGCGCCGTGGGCAGCGCCAGCGTCGCGTCGGGGCCGAACCCCGGGCCGGCCATCGCGTACAGGCCTGCCCCGTAGGACTTGCGCAGCACCACGCACACCTGGGGCACCGTGGCCTCGGAGACGGCCGTGATCATCTTGGCGCCGTGCCGGATGATCCCGGCGCGCTCCACCTGTGAGCCGATCATGAAGCCCGGCACGTCGGACAGGTACACCAGCGGGATGTTGAACGCGTCGCACCACCAGATGAAACGCGCTGCCTTGTCAGCGGAGTCACCGAAGAGCACGCCACCGCGGACGGCTGAGTTGTTGGCCACGATCCCTACGCTGGAGCCCTCCATGCGCCCGAAGCCCACCACGAGCTCGGCCGCGAACAGGGGCTTGACCTCGAAGAAGGAGCCGTCGTCGACCAGGCCGTCGATGAGCTCGTGGACGTCGAAGGGCTGGCTCTCCACCTCCGGCACCGTGAGGTCGTCCAGCTCGACCGCGGCCTTCTCGGCGGCATAGGCGGGCGGCTGGGACCGCCAGCTCGAAGGCAGGTAGGAGAACAGCAGCCGGGCCTGCTCGATGGCGTCCGCGTCGTCGTGGGCCAGCAGGTCCCCGCACCCCGAGACGGTGCAGTGCATGCGTGCCCCGCCCATCTCCTCCAGCGAGACCGTCTCTCCCACCACCATCTCGGCCATCCGAGGGCTGCCCAGGTACATCGAGGCGTTGCCCTCGACCATGATCACGCAGTCGGTGAACGCGGGGATGTAGGCACCACCGGCCGCGGAGGGGCCGAACAGGCAGCAGATCTGCGGCACCTTGCCCGAGAGCATCACCTGGTTGTGGAAGATCCGGCCGGCCCCGCGACGACCCGGGAACAGGTCCACCTGGTCGGTGATGCGCGCTCCGGCGGAGTCGATGAGCCAGAAGACAGGCAGCTCCTCGCGCAGCGCCGTCTCTGTCGCCCGGATGATCTTCTCCACGGTGCGGGCTCCCCACGAGCCCGCCTTGACGGTCGGGTCGTTGGCCACCACGACCACCGCCCGCCCGTCCACCGTCCCGCGCCCGGTGATCACCCCGTCCGCGGGCAGCCCCGCAGCCAGCGCGTTGGCGTAACGACCGTCCTCCACGAACGAGCCCGGGTCGACCAGCAGGCTGATCCGGTCCCGCACGTAGAGCTTGTTCTGCGACGCCAGCTTCTCGGCGGCCTTGTCGGTCGGTGCGGCCGACGCGGTGTGCGCCTGGATCAGCCGCGCCCGCAGGGCCTGCACCTTGGGGTCGGTGGGGTGGGTCATGGGGTCAGCCTCTCAGTCGACCGGGAGTCCGAGCCCGCGGGCGATGACCATGCGCTGCACCTCTGAGGTACCCTCGCCGATCTCGAGGATCTTGGCGTCGCGGTAGAAGCGCGCCACCGGGTACTCCTCCATGAAGCCGTTGCCGCCGAACACCTGGGTGGCCACCCGGGTGGCGCTGACCGCTGCCTCGGTGGAGTACAGCTTGGCCACCGCGGCAGCCTGCTTCACCTGAGCCAGGGACCTGCGTCCGGCGTGCATCTCGTCCTTGAGCCAGGCGGCCTTGTACGTCAGTGCCCGGGCGGCCTCGACGGCGACAGCCAGGTCGGCCACCGCAAAGGACACGCCCTGGTTGGCCCCGATCGGGCGCCCGAAGGCGATGCGTGTCTTGGCGTACTCGGTGGACTGCTCCAGGCACGCCTGCGCCAGACCGACCGCCAGCGCGGAGATGGCGATGCGCCCGTCGTCCAGGGTCGCCAGGAACTGCCCGAACCCCTTGCCCCGCTCGCCGAGCAGGTTCTGCTCCGGCACCCGGGCGCCGGAGAACGTCAGGCCGTGCGTGTCAGAGGCGTGCCAACCGAGCTTGTGGTACGCCGGCTCGATGGTCAGACCCGCTGTGCCGGAGGGGATCATGATGGCACTGAGCTCGGGGCGGCCGTCCGGGCGCTCGCCCGTGCGAGCAGTGACGGTGACCACGGAGGTGATGTCGGTGCCGGAGTTGGTGATGAAGGCCTTGGCGCCGTCGACGACCCACTCCCCGCCGTCCAGCCGGGCGCGGGTGCGGGTCGCGCCGGCGTCCGAACCCGCCTCCGGCTCGGTCAGGCCAAAGGCGGCCAGCGCCCGGCCCGCGACCAGGTCAGGCAGCCAGCGCTCCTTCTGCTCCTGCGAGCCGAACGTCAGGATCGGGTTGATGCCCAGGCCGACGCCCGCGCTCAGGGTGATGCCGACGCTCTGGTCCACCCGGCCGAGCTCCTCGATCGCGACGCAGAGCGAGGTGAAGGCGCCCTCGTCCAGACCCGAACCTCCGAACTCCTCCGGCGCGACGAGGCCGAACAGCCCCATCTCGCCCATCTTCGGCACCAGGTGCACGGGGAAGTGGCTCTCGCGGTCCCACTTCTCGATGTGCGGGCCGACCTCGGCCTCAGCGAACTCGCGGACGGAGGCACGGAAGTCCTCGTGCTCGCGGGACAGCTCGAACATGGAGATCCCCTCGATTGCTTGACGTTGACGTAAACGTAAAGCACTCTGACGGGCATGGCAAGAGGCACCTGGACCATCGCGGAGATCGCCGAGGAGTTCGGCATCACCCACCGCACGGTGCGCTACTACGAGTCCGAGGGCCTGATCAGCCCGGAGCGCCGGGGCACGATCCGGGTCTTCCACCCCCGGGATCGGGTCAGGCTCGGGCTGGTGCTGCGCGGACGTCGCATCGGCTTCCCGCTCGAGGAGATCCGCAAGATCGTCGACATGTACGACGACGTCCCCGGCGAGTCCGGGCAGCTGGACTACCTGCTCACCCAGATCGACGACCGTCGCCAGGACCTGCAGCGTCGTCGCGGCGACATCGACGCCGCCATGGCGACGCTCTGCGAGCTGGAGCACCGGTGCCGCGAGGACCTGCGCGCGTTGCAGGGTGCGGCGCACGCCACGCGCAGCACCGACCCTGGCGACGCTAGGCTCCCCGACGGCGAGATGTTCTCCGGAACGAGTTCCCCCGATGACGAGTGAGGCGAACGTGAGCGACCAGAAGCCCAGCGGCACCCAACCCCTGACCAAGGTGCTCATCGCCAACCGCGGGGAGATCGCGGTCCGCATCGCCAGGGCCTGCACGGACTCCGGCATCGGCTCGGTCGCCGTGTACGCCGAGCCCGATGCGGACGCCCTGCACGTCAAGGTCGCCGACGAGGCGTACGCGCTCGGAGGAACCACCCCTGGCGAGTCGTACCTGGTGGTGGACAAGCTGCTCGACGCGGCTGCGCGGTCCGGGGCGGACGCGGTGCACCCCGGCTACGGCTTCCTCGCCGAGAACGCCTCCTTCGCCCAGGCCGTGCTGGACGCCGGGCTGATCTGGATCGGCCCCTCGCCCGCCGCGATCGACAGCCTCGGCGACAAGGTCAAGGCCCGGCACATCGCCGAGCGCTCGGGGGCCCCGCTGGTCGCCGGCACCAAGGAGCCTGTCGGCGGGGCGGACGAGGTCATCGCGTTCGCCGACGAGCACGGCCTCCCGATCGCCATCAAGGCGGCGTACGGCGGCGGCGGGCGCGGGCTCAAGGTCGCCCGTCAGCGTGAGGAGATCGCCGAGCTGTTCGACTCCGCTGTGCGAGAAGCCGTCTCGGCGTTCGGCCGCGGCGAGTGTTTCGTGGAGAAGTACCTGGACAAGCCGCGGCACGTCGAGACCCAGTGCCTGGCGGACACCCACGGCAACGTCGTCGTGGTGTCCACCCGCGACTGCTCGCTGCAGCGCCGGCACCAGAAGCTCGTGGAGGAGGCGCCGGCACCGTTCCTGACCCCGGAGCAGAACGCCGAGCTGTACCGCGCGTCCAAGGCGATCCTGACCGAGGCCGGCTACACCGGGGCAGGCACCTGCGAGTTCCTCGTCGGCCAGGACGGGACGATCTCGTTCCTGGAGGTGAACACCCGGCTGCAGGTCGAGCACCCCGTGAGCGAGGAGGTCACCGGCATCGACCTGGTGCGCGAGCAGTTCCGGATCGCGGCCGGTGAGGCGCTGGGCTACGACGACCCGCCAGTGCGCGGGCACTCCTTCGAGTTCCGCATCAACGGCGAGGACGCGGGCCGTGGCTTCCTGCCCGCCCCCGGCACCGTGTCGTCCTTCCAGGCTCCTTCCGGCCCGGGCGTCCGCGTGGACTCCGGCGTGGTCTCGGGCGACGTGATCGGTGGCGCCTTCGACTCGATGCTGGCCAAGCTCATCGTGACCGGTGCCACCCGTCAGCAGGCCCTGGAGCGGTCCAGGCGCGCCCTGGACGAGATGGTCGTCGACGGCATGCCCACCGTGCTGCCGTTCCACCGCGTCGTGGTGCGCGACCCAGCCTTTGCGCCGTCCGGGGACGACGCCTTCACCATCCACACGCGCTGGATCGAGACCGAGTTCGACAACCAGATCCCCCCGTACGCGGGAGAGGTGGCACAGGCCCCCGATGAGGTCGGCGAGAAGCAGACCATCGTGGTCGAGGTCGGAGGCAAGCGGCTCGAGGTCGTCCTGCCCGCCGGGCTGGCACTGGGTGGCGGGGGTGCGGGCCGTCCCAAGGCGCCCAAGCGGTCCGCCGGCAAGCGGTCGGGCGCAGCCGCTTCGGGCGACTCGCTCACCTCACCCATGCAGGGCACGATCGTGAAGATCGCGGTGCAGGAGGGGGCGACCGTCGCGGCGGGTGACCTCGTGGTCGTGCTCGAGGCGATGAAGATGGAGCAGCCGCTGACCGCGCACCGGGCCGGCGTCATCACCGGACTGACCGCAGAGGTGGGCGCCACCGTCACCTCTGGCGCCGTGGTCTGCGAGATCAAGGACTGACCCAACCTCAACCCACCCCCACCCTTTCCCGCACTTGGTCCGGGTCCTGCCGTCATTCAGGGCCCTGGAGCGGCAAGAGCCGGACCAAGTGCGCTGGGTGAGGCCTAATCCCAATACCGTTAAGTTAGAGGGGTGATGTGTGGGTGGGGGTGATGGCTTGGTTGTGGCCAGGTGGCGTGAGCGGCGCGCTTGACGTGCCACTTGGTGTACTTGCGTTTGACCACGCGTGGTGCCGA
>JAABUN010001650.1_pt1 | contig 47001 bp, 42 predicted proteins | sample 5559311 | NCBI WGS metagenome assembly JAABUN01 (sample SAMN10711877, study PRJNA513370) | rock metagenome | isolation source: Antarctica rocks | place: Antarctica: Victoria Land, Siegfried Peak sud
CGGTGTCGCCGTATAGCTCGGACGCCGGTTTGGCCTGGCCATCGCGCCGATGCAGGTCGCGCAGCTCCTCGGCGGCCGCGACGGAAGACGAGCCCTGCTTGCGAGCGCACGTCGCCACCTGATGCGGGGCGGTACCGTCGCAATCGCCCTTGCCGATCCGTTCGAGGGCCTCCCCGCCGAGCAGGCACTGCCGCCGCTCCCCGACGTCGAGGAGCGGGAGGGATGGGTCTTTCAGAGCACACCTGTGACCCTTCGGGCCGAGGTGGGTGCCACGGCCATCGACCGCCTGCACCAGATCGTCTCTCCCGCGGGCGAGCTCACTGAAGAGGTCGTGACCGTGCGTCTCGACGCGGTCGACCCCGCAGAGCTCGAGGCCGCGGGCCCCGAGCTCGGCCTGCGGCCGCTCGAGCGTCTGTCGGTCCCGGCGACCGACGACTACGTGGGGAGTGCCGTGGTCGTGCTGGAGGTCGTGTAGCGGGTGGCCGCCCCAACGCTCAGGGTCTGCGCGCTCTACCCAGACCTGATGAACATCTATGCCGACCGCGGGAACATCGCTGTGCTGCGCGCGCGCTGCGAGTGGCGCGGCCTCGGCTTCACGTTCGCCTCGTCAAGCCTCGGCGAGGGGCTCCACGCGGACGCACACGATCTCCTCTACATCGGCGGGGGCCAGGATCACGACCAGATCCGCGTGGCCGAGGACATGGTGGCCACCAAGCGCGAGGCGCTGCACGACGCCGCCGAGCGCGGGGCCGTGGTGCTCGCGGTGTGCGGCGGCTACCAGCTGCTCGGCACGAGCTATCAGCTCGGCGAGCGGGAGCTCCCGGGCGTGGGCCTCGTCGACCTCTGGACGGTGCGCGAGGCCGGTCCTCGCCTGATCGGCAACTGCGCGATCGAGACCGACCTCGGTACCGGCCCGCGCGTGATCGCGGGCTTCGAGAACCATGGCGGGCGCACGCACCTTGGCTCGTCCGAGAAGCCGCTGGGGCGGGTGCTGAAGGGGAACGGCAACAACGGCGGCGACGGGTTCGAAGGCGTGCGCCGCGGCAACGTCATCGGCACCTACCTCCATGGGCCGCTGCTGCCGAAGAACGTGTGGCTGGCCGATCGGCTGATCGAGCTGGCGCTCGGCATAGAGCTCGACCCGCTCGACGACCGGATGGAGGACGCCGCCCACCGCAGCGCACGTCGGGCGGCGGGGGTCTAGGCGCGGCGGCGCGCCGTGTGCGCGTGGCCGGCCAGGAAGCGGCCGATGGCTCTGTGCAGCTCGACCGGCCGCTCGAGCTGCGGCACGTGGCCGCAGTTGAGCTCCACGTGCTTCGCCGCGGGCAGCGCCTCGCGCACGTGCCGGGCGAAGCTCAGCGGCACGATGCCATCGTGGCGGCCCCAGATGAACAGGGCGTCGGGAGACAGCTCGCGCAGCCTCGTCCAGAAGCCCCTCGGGCCGTCCGGCTCCTCGAGATAGATCCGTCGGGCGGCCGCGTAGAACGCCGCCCGACCGCGGGCCGTGAGGTAGGAGCGCAGGAACTCGTCGACGGCCGCCGCGACCCACGCGTTCTCGGCGCCGGGCACGAGCCGGCGCACGAGCGTCTCGGCCACCCTTCGCGACGTAGGCTGAAGCAGCCCGAGCTCGGGGCGCGCCAGCCGCACCCAGGGCACGAAACGTCGCGACCGCTTCCAGGCGAGCGACGGCGTCATCAGTACGAGCCGGTCCGTGCGGTCGGCATGACGGGCGCCCATGTCGATCGCCACGCGGCCGCCCATGCTGTGGCCCATCACGTCAGCTCGATCAAGCTCGAGCGCATCCAGCAGGGCCACCACCGAGCGGGCGAAGTAGGGCGCGTGGTAGGGGGCGCCGAGCGGCTTGACGGAGTCCCCGAAGCCGGGCAGGTCGATGGCGATCGTCCGCCGCGCGGGCGCGAGCGCGGCGATCGTCGGCATGAAGGAGGCCTTGGTGGCGCCCAACCCGTGAAGCATGACCAGGGGATCGCCCGTACCGGCCTGAAGCGTGGAGATCGAGCCCACGGCCGTCTCGACCCGGACCGCGCGAAGCCGCCCCTCCTCGCGCGAGCCGCTCGTGGCGGCGAGAAAGCCGATGGCCAGGTGCAGGTTGTGACGCACGGTCAGGCGTCCGGCGCCGTAGGCCGCCATGCCGTCCGCGTAGTCGCCGGCGATTCCGTCCCATGTGGCGCCGTCGGCCTCGATCAGGGCATCGGCCCGGGCGCCCAGATCGGCCTGAACCAGTCGCATCCCGCGACGACGGTCGTACACCGCGTCGAAGGCGCCGTCATCCCGCACCGAGAGGCGCAGCCGCGCGCGTCCAGTGGGGGCGTCGAACGCGCTGGGATCGAAGCGATCGACGAGCTCTCCGAGGCTCTCCGGGGCGCCACGGGCGGCACCCGACGGGATCGTAGAAGTGGCCATCTATTTCCCTGTCGACCCGAAGCCACCCGTTCCTCGAGTGCTGGGCTCGAGAATGGGCGCTTCCTCGACCTTTGCGGCCTCCGAGCGCACCAGCACGAGCTGCGCCACCCGGTTGCCCACCTCCACCTGGAAGGGCTCGTCGCGGTCGGTGTTCAGGAGCAGCACGCGCACCTCGCCCCGATAGCCGGGATCGATCAGGCCGGGGGCGTTCACGAGGGCGATTCCGTGGCGGTGTGCAAGTCCCGATCGAGGCAGTACGAGCCCCGCGTGTCCATCGGGCACCGCAATCGCAATCCCCGTGCCCACGCTCGCGCGCTCGCCCGGCGCAAGCGTGTGGGACTCCGCGGCGTACAGATCGAAGCCCGCGTCCTCGTCGTGTGCCCTGGAGGGCGGTCGCGCCTCGTCCTTGAGGCGCGCGAAGCTCAGAATCACGGCGCCCGGTCGCCGCTCGGGCCACGGCCGTTCCGTGCGGCGGCGCCCGGCGCGTCGCCGTTGCGCGCGCCCGCGCCGGCCAGGAAGCGCTCGTACCGCGGGGCGACGCCGACGGGTATGCGAGCGCGCACCAGCACCCCGTCGGCCGTGTCCTCGCGCTCCATCTCCCCGGCGAGGTCGTGCAGCTCCGACAGCGACCCACCCTCGGCGTAGGGAACGAGCAGCTCCATTCTGCGCAGGCCGCTCAGGAACTGCGCCTCGATGGCATCGCTCAGACCTTCGAGCCCCTCGCCGGTCGCGGCCGAGACCTGGACCGCCGCGGGATGCCGGAAGTCGAGCTCGCGCCGGCGGTCGGGGTCGAGCAGATCCACCTTGTTGAGGGCAAACACCCGCGGCCGCTCGCCGGCACCGATCTCGTCGAGAACGTCGTCTACCGCCGACAGCATCTCGAGTAGCTGCTCCTCCGGGGCCGAGGCGTCGGCCACGTGCACGATCAGGTCGGCCTGCAGCGTCTCCTCGAGCGTGGCGGCGAACGCGTCGACCAGTTGGTGGGGCAGCTTGCGAATGAAGCCGACGGTGTCGGTCAGAAGGTAGGTCCGTCCGCTGATCTCGAACGAGCGGGTGGTCGGGTCGAGCGTGTGGAAGAGGCGATCGCGAACCCCGACCTCGGCCCCGGTGAGCGTGTTCAGCAGCGACGACTTGCCGGCGTTGGTGTAGCCGGCCAGGGCCACGGTGGGCAGGCTCGCCCGCTCGCGCTCACGGCGCATCACCCCCCGTGTGGCCTCCGTCTCGCGAAGGCGGCGCTTGAGCGCGGCGATGCGGTCGCGCGCCAGGCGGCGGTCGGTCTCGATCTGGGTCTCACCCGGGCCGCGCGTACCGATCCCGCCGCCGAGGCGCTCGAGGTGCGACCACAGGCCGCGCATGCGCGAGAGGTTGTACTGCAGCTGCGCGAGCTCCACCTGGAGGTTGCCCTCGGCCGAAGCGGCGTGGTCGGCGAAGATGTCGAGGATCACCGCGGTGCGGTCGATCACGGGCAGGCCGACGTCGGTCTCGAGATTGCGCTCCTGGCGCGGCAGGAGCTCGTCGTCGCAGGCGATGAGGTTGGCGTCGGCGGCAACCGCCGCCTCCTTCAGCTCAGCCAGCTTGCCCTTGCCGAAGTAGCGATCGGGATCGGGGCTCGGGCGCCGCTGCTGCATCTCGCCGACGACGGCCACCCCCGAGGTCGCGAGCAGCTCGCGCATCTCACCGAGGTCGCCCTCCTCCGGGCCCGCGGCGATGAGGAACGCCCGCTGCCTCGCCCTCGGGTTGCGGACACCCTCTCCGTAGCGGCTCTCAGTCCGTCGGCCGTTGCGGCTCTTGGGCTCCAAGCTGGACCCAGTCTAGATGGTTGGGGGGTCGTCTCCGGTGGCGCGGGCGAGCGTTAGGGGCCGTTAAGCGGTACCCGGGCCACGGGCGGAAGTACCCCCTCGGCGCTGTACTGGGCCGGTGGCCGCGAGCCTGGGAGAACGATCACGCCCTCGGCCGGATCCCCCAGCCACCACGCGTGTCCGACCGCGTAGCGATGCGCGGCGAGCGCGGCGGCGGCGGACTCGACCTCCTCGATTCGGCGGTACCACAGCTCGCCCCCCTCATCGACGATGTGGTCCTCCACCAGCTCCTCGATGCGTCTTGCGACCCCCAGCGGGTGCCGACGGGCCGGCAGGCGCCGGCCCTGGAGGGCGCAGAAGACGCCCTCGACGTTGGTCTCGAAGATCGGCGCCGTCCGGTAGGCGCCCTCCGGAGTCGCCCCCTCGGCCGTCTCTGCGGAGGGAGCCGGAGCGAACACGCCGCGGGCGGCAAGCGCGCTGAGGAGCCCGAGCGCCTCCGATGCGGGCGGCTCCGGCGCCACCCCCCGCTGGCGGAGCTCCTCGTCGCACATGCGCTCCGTGTGCCCGGCGGCGGGCCGGGTGAGGGGCGCGCCGACCGCCACGACCGGCTCCTCCAGATCATCGAGGGCAGCGGCCACCGCGGCGGCCGACCCCGGCTCGTAGAAGGTGGCCGGAAGGCGGATCGGCGGCTCGGACACGCGCTCCTCGGCCAGCACGCACATCTGGAGCAGCCCGCGGGCAACCGATATGCCGCAGTAACGCATCCCGCTAGCCGCCAAGGCTCGAGCGTAGCCGCTCGACGGCCTCGCGCAGCCGTTCGTCGGGCACCGTCAAGGAGATCCTGAAGAAGCCCTCCCCGCTCGCCCCGTAGGCCGAGCCCGGCGAGAGCACGACGGCCGACTCCTCGAGCACGAGCTCGCAGTAGGAGGCCGCGGTGTGTCCCTCGGGCACCGGCGCCCAGACGTAGATCGTCGCCTTCGGAGGCGTCACGTCGACACCGATCTCGCGCAGCGCGTCACACACGAGGTCACGCCGCCCGCGGTAGATCTCGCTCATCCCGGCTGCCGCGTCGTCGCCCTGGTCGAGGGCGGCAGCGGCGGCCAGTTGCACCGCCTCGAACATCCCCGAGTCGATGTTGGTCTTCAGGCGCCAGTAGGACTCGATCGCCTCCGCCTGCCCCACGATGGCGGCCGTGCGCCAGCCGGTCATGTTGTAGCCCTTCGAGAGGGAGAACACCTCGACGCCGACGTCCTTGGCCCCGGGCGTGGCCAGGAAGCTCGGCGCGACGTAGCCGTCGAAGCTCGTCTCCGTGTAAGAGGCGTCGTGCACGGCGAGGATGTCGTTAGCGCCCGCAAATTCGACCGTCTGCTCGAACAGACCGTCGGGTACTACGGCTCCCGTGGGGTTGTTCGGGTAGTTGAGGAAGAGCAGGCGGGCGCGTTCGCGGTCGGCGGCCGTCACGGCGTCGAGGTCAGGCCCGAAGCCCCGCTCGGGAAGCAGTGGGAGCGGCACGGCGTCGGCCCCCGCCAGCACCGGACCAGCGGCGTACACGGGGTAGCCGGGATCGGCAGCGAGGGCTGCGTCACCTGGATCTAGGAACGCGAGGTTCAGGTTGAAGATGCACTCCTTCGCGCCGAGTGCCGGGATGATCTCGGTATCGGGATCCAGCTCGACCCCGAAGCGCCGGCCGTAGAAGTCGGCCACCGCTCGACGGAACTCGGGTCGGCCACGGTTGGACGGGTACTGGTGCGTGCCGGGATCGGCGGCCGCCGCCGCCAGCGCGTCCACCACCAGCTGCGGGGTCGGCGTGTCGGGATCGCCGATACCGAGGCTGATCACGTCAATGCCCTCGGCCTTCTTCGCGGCGATCTTCCGCTCGAGCTCCGCGAAGAGGTAGGGCGGGATGCGCTCGAGCCGGCTACTGGGTTTCATGCAGCTCCTTCAGGAAGTCCTCGCTCAGGGCGCCGCTGTATACCGGAACAGCCCACCCGGTCAGGTCCACGTGCAGATCCTCGCCCACGGCGACCTCCATCTCCCCGCCGTCGAGGCGCACCGTCACCGGGCTTTCGGCGCCGCGGAGAACCGCGGCCACCGCGGCTCCGGTGGCTCCCGTGCCCGAGGAGAGCGTCTCCCCCACGCCGCGCTCGAAGATGCGCGCGCGGACCTCGGAGTCGCCCTCTCGGCGCCAGAAGGACACGTTCGTGCGGTTCGGAAACAGCTCGTGGCCCTCGATGGGCGGACCGAGGGCGGCCAGGTCGAGCTCCTCGAGCTCCTCCCCGACCTCGATCGCGCACTGCGGGTTGCCAACGGACACATGCTGAAAGCGCAGCTCACGACCGTCCGCGGTCAGGGTCCCGTTGCCGTCCTCGGAGCCTGCTGGGAAGTCCTTCGAACGCAGCTTGGCCCGCCCCATGTCGACCGTGCACGTCGTCGGCCCGGTTATCCGCGGGCGGATCTCGCCGGCGGCCGTCTCGATCGAGAAGGCATTTTGACCTGTCCAGCCGCTGCGGCGTAGGTAGAGGATGGCCTCGCGCGCCCCGTTGCCCGAGAGTTCGGCTTCGGAGCCGTCCGGGTTGAAGATCCACAGCCGGGCGACGAACCCGGCGGACGTGGCCTCAGACAGAAGGAGCAGGCCGTCGGAGCCGACGCCGGTGTGCGGCCGGCAGATCTTCTCGATGCGTGCGGGGGTGAGCGCGAAGGGAAGCTCGCCCTCCTCGACGATGAGGTAGTCATTCCCGAGCGCCTGCCACTTCTCGAACCTCAAGGCCGCGGCACTATACGGCCCGGGGCGCCGTCGCTCGGTCTACCTGGAGACCCCGATGCGCTCGCAGCGCTGGCGGTCCCGCTCCGAGCGGAACTGGGCGTTCCGCTGGTCCCGGCAGCCGGACCTGCCCGTCTGGCCGTTGCCTCCACCGGAACCGCCGCGCCGGCGTCGAACGGCGCGAACGCTGGTGCTTCCCGGGTCGAGGCCGGCCTTGGTGGCACGGGCCGGGAACGCTCCGACTCGTCGCAGCGTGGCCGAGATCGTGACCCGCCCCTGGGCGTCGGTACGCGCCGTGCGACCGGCGAACTTCACGCTGGCGCCGCTCACCGGCGTTCCACCGGCCTGGGCGGTGCAGGCGCGGGCGCTGCAGTCGATGCGCGGCGGCAGCGCGCCCTCGCCCGCGGTGGTGGCCGTGAAGCGGAATCGCGTACGCCGGCCCACGGTGGCACGCGTGGGGCTCACCGTGAGCCGGATGGCGCGACGAACGACATCTCCACCCGGACCCTGGCTGACGAAGGCCTCGCTCAGCATGCGGCTTGCCGGGTCGCGGTTGGCCGGAGCCGCCCGGCCAAGCAGTTGCAGGACCGTCGGCGACACGTCGACGTTCTCGGCCTGGCCCGGGTTCTGGGCGGTGTCGTCGCACGAGCCGGCCTGTGCGTCGGTGCAGCCCGGGCCGGGCTGGCCGTTGACGGTCTGCTGGCGTACGAGGTCGCCGCCGATCACGGCGAAGAAGTTGTCGCGGGTCTGTGGCCCACCGTGGTTGCCGTTGAGGGGATTCGAGACGAGCGGCATCGGGTCGGAGAACGCTCCGCCAGGCTTGTGGGTCACGAGCAGGTCGCCCGTGCGCTCACCCACAAGACGCCAATCCGGGTGCACGCCGCCGATCGTCTTGCTGCTCCCGCCGTCGGCCGGATTGTCCTCGAGGTACAGCGCCTCCATCGTCCCGCCGGGCAGTCCCGTTACAGCACGCGGGCCGAGTGCGGCCTCCCGCATCCTCGTCAGTAGTGCGAACCGACCCGGGTCGGTGCGGTTGGTGAGGTAGATCAGCTCAGCACTGCCGTTCATGACGATCCTGTAGCTGTCCGACGGGATGCCCGCCGCCTGGAACTGCTGAGTCAGGGTGGTCTTCTCTTCCGGTGGCGTCGTGTCCATGGAGTGGTCGGACAGCACGACCATGACGGTCCGCTGCCACAGGCCGAGCTGCTTCTGCTGGGTGACGAAGCGGCTCAGCTGACCGTCGGCCATGGCGATCGCCTGGTCGTATGCCGCCAGGGCGCCGAAGGCGTGGCCGGTTTGGTCGACGGTCGGGAAGTTGACGAAGGTGAGGTTCGGACGCTTTACCAGTCCGTCGGCCGGCACACCTTCGCGGACGGTGCGCAGCACCTCGTCCATGACCACGGTGTCGTCGCGCGCCGTGCCGGTCACCGGGTTGGTGGGAACCGGACGGCAGTAGGAGGGGTTCCCGGAGCCGCCGCCGTTCTGGTCGCCCGAGTCGGGACCCGGCCCTCCAGAGCCCTCGCACGGCGCGAACAGGAAGTCGGCATCGAAGCTCTTGTTGCCGTCCACGGTCCGGCTCGCGAGGATCCGTCCCAGCTTGGGCTTGCCGAAGATGCCGGCAGTGGTGATCTCCTGGGGGTTGGGTTGACTCTCGGCCGCCTGGAAGAAGGTCTGAGCGTTGACGCAGTTGGGGTTCTCGCCACTGACGACCGTAGGCGCCTTCGTCAGGTCGCTGGGTCCAGTTGGCGCGCAGCTGTCCTTGCCGGCGGTCGGGGAGTAGACGGCGAAGGAGTTACCCGGTACGCCCGAGCTGTTCCCGTAGGCGCCCGTGGCCATGGCCGTGTGGTTGGGATTGGTCTCGGCGACCATGATCGCCCGCGACTCGCGGTAGTAGGTGGAGCGCGCTCCGTTCTGCCCCGCGAGCAGCGAGCTCAGGAACGGTGCCCGGCCTTGGTCGACCCGGTCGCCGTCGAGGCCGTCGAGCACGAACACGTAGACGAGCGGCTTGCTCGTGACATCGGCGGGGGCTCCCTGAGCCCCGGCGGCGGCGGGCAACACCAAGGCCGCGAGAACAGCCGCGGAGAGCAGGAGGCGAGCGAACATCGGTGGTAGTGTGGCACCTAGGTAGGTGCCGGCGCGTAACCAACCTGTGAAGTGACTCGCCACCCGGCGCCAAGCCGTAGTCTTCACAACTCGGTTACCCGAGCGAGGTGATCGTCGGAGACACTCGCCCCCATGCCCCCCCACATCGATCAGCCCTTCAGCCGCCGGACGCTCCTGGGCGGCGCTGCGGCCGGAGCTGGCGGCCTCGTGCTCGCCGGCGACTCCACCGCCCTGGCCAAGGTGGCGCGGCGGCGGACCCGGTACGCGCGGACGCCCCTCGCCAAGGGCGTCAAGTACGGGCAGGGTGTCTCTTCCGGGCAGCCCAGCACGAGCGGCATCACGCTGTGGACGCGGGTCGAGGGCGTCGACCGGACCTCGCGGCTCCAGGTCGAGGTCTCGCCGGACGAGGACTTCAGGCGCATCGTGGCGCGCAACGACGTGCTGGCCGAGCAGGCGCGCGACTTCACGATCCATACACGGGTCAGCCGCGGCCTCAGGCCGGGCGAGCAGTACTTCTACCGCTTCTACACCTGCATGGACGAGAACAGCCAGGTCGGTCGCTTCCGGACGGCCAGGCCGAGCGACTCTCGGGAGCCGGTGCGCATCGGCTTCTTCTCGTGTCAGGAGTATGACTCGGGCTTCTACACCGCACATGCGGCCCTGGCCCGCGAGGCCGACCTCGATCTGGTGATCGGCCTCGGCGACTACATCTACGAGCGCGTGTTCGACCGCAACCCGATCCGGTCCGACACGACCGGCGCCAACCGCGACGGCGAGGTCCAGACGCTTCCCGAGTACCACCAGAAGTACAACCTCTACAACTCCGACCCGAACCTGATCGCCATGCGGGCAAGCCACCCGATGATGGCCATCTGGGACGACCACGAGGTCGAGGACAACTACGCCCGCGACAAGCCCGGCGAGGCCACCAAGCAGGTGCGCGTGCCCTTCCTGCAACGGCAGCGGAACGGCTACGACGCGTTCTTCAACCATATGCCACGCATCCGCGTCAAGAGCGACCCTGACCAGATCTTCGGGCGTATCGGCCTCGGAGGCAGCGCGGACGTCTTTCTGCTCGACCAGCGGCGCTTTCGCGACGACCAGGCATGTGGCGACGAGTTCGCCGTCCCCTGCGGCGAGCAGGACGATCCGGGGCGGACCCTCCTGGGGGCCGATCAGAAGCGCTGGCTGCTCGACGGCCTCGCGGGGTCGCGCGCCACGTGGAAGGTCATCGGCAACCAGGTGATGATCATGGCGCTCGACGTGCCGCGTGGGAACCCGCTGAACCCCGACCAGTGGGACGGCTACGCGGCCGAGCGCGCGGAGCTCCTGAACTTCATCGGCGACAGGGGTGTGAAGGATGTCGCCTTCGTGACCGGGGACATTCATACGTTCTTCACCGGCAACGTCTCACCGACCGGCCGCCAGAGCGAGCTGCGCCAGCCCGCGTCGGTGGCCACGGAGTTCGTCGGGGGGTCGATCACCACGAAGGGGATCTTCGACGCCGCATCGGGCGAGAGGGGTCGCGACGCCGCGGCGCTCCCGAGTGACGAGAGCGTCTACATCAACAACCCCCACATCCGCTTCAGCAACCAGAGCGTGAAGGGCTACGGCGTGCTGGAGGCGAGCTCCGAGGAGCTGCGCGTGGCCTATCGGGGGGTGCGGACGACGCAGAGCCCCGAAAGTGAGGCGTTCACCCTGGCGGAGTTCCGCGTGGCACGCGGGCGACCTGAGGTCGAGGTCGTGCGGGCGCCCACGGCCGGGCCGCAGCCGCTGCCGCTCTGAGCCCTGAACAGGGTGCTCTGAGCTACTCGTAGGCCAGGGCGTCCAGCACGTCGAGCCGCGAGGCGCGCCGCGCGGGCAGGATCGCCGCGAGCACGCCCGCGAGGGCGGCGAGCACCATGAACGCGAGGATCGAGAGCACGGGGATTGACAGCTCGAAGCCCTCGTCGCGCAGCGGCTGCATGATCACGGCGGCGAGCAGCACGCCGAGCACGCAGCCAAGCGCCGCGCCCATGATCGAGGTGATCACGGACTCGTAGCGCACGATCTGCCGCAGCTGCCGACGCGACATGCCGATGGCGCGCAGCATGCCGAACTCGCGCGTGCGTTCGTAGATCGACAGCGCGAGCGTGTTCACGATGCCGAACAGGGAGATGAGCACCGACAGCGCGAGCAGCACGTAGACGAGGACGAGCAGCTGGTTGACCTGGTCCCCCTGGTTCTCCTTGTAGGCCGTGCGGTCGAGCGCCTCCGCGGTGGGGAAGGCGGAATCGAGCACCTTCGTGACGGCTCCTTCCACCGTGCCGATGTCGGCTCCCTCACGGGCGTCGACGAGCACCACCGTGTCCTCACGCTCGTCGAAGTCGACCTCCAGCGCCTCGTTCGGAAGGTAGTAGGTGCCGGACAGGGCGCTCGGCCCGTCGATGACGCCCCGAACCGTGTAGCTCTTGCGCGCCCCGGTCGGCGTTGTCACGGCGAGGGTGTCCCCCACTCCGCGCCCGTTCTCCTCCCCCCACTTCTCCTCGACCAGGGCGTCCTCGGCTCCGAGCCCGGTGAGCGTAGCCTCCGAGCCCTCGACGAACTTGACGTTCAACACGCTTGCAAACGTGCTTGGGTCGAAGCCCGTGACCGACACCTGCTCCGCGACGCCCTCGACGCGGCTCTCGCTGAACCGCAGTGGCGATACCGCCGCCACGCCCGCCACGCCGGCGACCGCCTCGCCCGCGGCCGTTGGCAGCGGGGAGAAGCCGTCGACGTGCTGCACTATGAGGTCGCCGGCGAAGTCGTCGTTGATCGTCTTGTCGATCGAGGCCCGCAGCCCGCCGGCGAACACGGTGGCGAAGGTCACGAGCGCCAGACCGACCATCAGCGACGCGGCGGTGACCGCGGTGCGACCGGGAGTGCGCATCGTGTTCTCGCGGGCCAGTCGGCCGGCCAGCCCGCGCAGGCGCTCGACCGGCCGCCCGATGGCGCTCGCTGCCGGGCGCACGAGCTCCGGACTGAGCAGCGCGACGCCCAGGAAGATGCCGGCGGCCCCGGCGCCAAGGAGCGAGAGGGCCGTGTTGTCGTCCTCGAGACCCGCGAACAGGCCGACGCAGAGGGCCACGACCGCGAGCACCACGATCGCCGCCCCGGCCGGCCTGCGCAGCCGGGCGCCACGTCCGGGCGGCAGCGTTGCCCCCTCCCGCAGTGCGGTGATCGAGGGAACCCGCGTGGCGCGCAGGGCCGGCACCAGGCTCGCCACCACGGTCACGACCGTGCCGATCAACAGCGAGACGATGATCGTCCGAGGGGCGAGCACCGTGCCGGTGTTTGGCAGATCGGCGCCCACCGCCTTGAACAACGCGTTCAGGGCGCGGGCGATCAGGAGGCCGAAAAGCACCCCCAGTACCGACGCACCCACACCGATCAGGAGCGCCTCCCCCACGACGCTCGCAACGATCTGGCGTCGACTCGCCCCGATCGTCCGCAGCATCGCGAACTCGCGCGTGCGCTGGGCGACGGTGATCGAAAAGGTGTTGAAGATCGTGAATCCGCCGACGAAGAGGGCGATCCCCGCGAACACGAGGAGGGCGGTCTTGATGAAGCCGAGGTCCTCGGCGATATCACTTGACTGCACCTCGGCCTGTTCCTGGCCGGTGCGCACATCGACGATCGGGGGCAGCACGGCATCGATCCGCCTCTTGAGCGCCGCGGGCGTCGTGCCGGCCTCGGCGGCCACGACGATCTCGTCGAACTTGCCCCCCTTGCCGGTGATGGACTGCGCCTCCTCCGGCGTGAACACCGCCACACTCGCGCCGCCGAATGACTCCACCTCGCCGAAGGTGGCCACGCCGCTGATGCGGTAGGTGCGGGCCGGCCCCTCGCCGGAGACCGTCAGGGGATCGCCGACCGCCAGGCCCTCGCGGTCGGAGGTGAGCTTGTCGAGCGCCACCTCCTCCGCGTTCTCGGGCGGGCGGCCGTCGACGAAGTCGAAGGCCTCGAAGCGCTCTGGACGCGCCGAGGCGGCGAAGTTCGGAGCCCCGCCCGTCTGCAGCGGCTCGCCGTCTTCGCCGATGAGCGACACCAGGCCGAAGATCGTGCCCACGGCCTCCTCGACGCCGTCCACACGCTGCACCTGCGCGAGCAGTCCGGCGTCGAAGGGCGGCGGCTCGTCCTCGAGCTCGACCTCCTCGTGGGGCACGACGGAGACGTCGGTGCCCTTGTTGCCCGCCGCGAAGATGTCCTCGAATGAGCGGTTGATCGTGTCGGTGAGCACGTAGGTGCCCGCCACGAGGCCCACCCCGAGTATCACCGCCAGCGCGGTGAGGGCGGTGCGGAGCTTGCGCGCCGTGAGGCCCCGGAGGGCCAGCCCGACCGTCTAGACCACCTCCTTCATGAGGTCGAGCACCCGCTCCGCCGACGGCGCCTCGCCGTCGTGCACCACACGGCCGTCGGCCAGCACGACGATGCGGTCGGCGGTCGAGGCCGCCTGGGCGTCGTGGGTGACCATCACCACCGTCTGGCCGAAGTCGTCCACCGCGTGCCGCAGCAGTCCGAGCACCTCCTCACTGGCGCGCGAGTCGAGGTTCCCGGTGGGCTCGTCGGCGAACACCACCGCCGGCTTGGAGATCAGCGCGCGCGCCACCGCCACCCGCTGCTGCTGGCCGCCGGAGAGCTCGGACGGCCGGTGCTTGCGCCGGTCGGCGAGCCCCACGGTCGCGATCAGCCGGTCGAGCCACTCGCGATCGGGCTTGCGGCCGGCGATCGACAGCGGCAGCACCACATTCTCCTCGGCCGAGAGCACCGGAACGAGGTTGAAGAACTGGAAGATGAAGCCGAGCTTGTCGCGCCGCAGCTCGGTGAGGTGCTTGTCGTCGAGCTCGGTGATGTCGGTGCCGTCGATCGTGACCGTGCCGCCGGTCGGCCGGTCGAGACCGGCGAGGATGTGCATGAGCGTCGACTTGCCGGAACCCGAAGGGCCCATCACGGCGGCGAAACGGCCCTCGGGGAAGTCGAGCGTGACCCCATCCAGGGCATCCACCGCCGCGTCGCCCTCGCCGTAGCGACGCCGTATGTCCCGGGCCTCGACCATGGCAATTAAAGCTACCGCCCGGGCCGGTGGACCGCTGTGAAGGAGCGGCTACCGGCCGGCGGGCTCCTCGAGCAGGGCATCGACCTGCGCGGCCACAACCGCGGGCGTGCTCGCACCGACATCGATCTCGATGACGTCCGGCAGCTTGCGCATCCATGAGAGCTGGCGCTTGGCGTAGTTGCGCGTGCGCCGCTTCATGGCCTCGGGGTCGCCCGCCAGTAGCTCGGCGAAGCCGAGGGCCTTGCGGGCGGTGGGCGAAGCACCAGCGGCATCGGCGCGACGGACCTCCTCGACCGCTCCGGCGGCGATCATCGTCTCGACCCGTCGGTCGATGGCCGCGTAGAGGGCCGCGCGCTCCATCGTCAGGCCGATGAGTGTGGTGGGATGAAGCGTCGCCTGGCTCCAGAGCTGAGATTGACCGCCCTTGCCGGGTGGCTCGGCGAGGGCGCCCATCTCCAGCAGCTCCAGCGCCCGGCCGACCCTCGTGCGGTCGGCCGGGTCGATCCGGGCGGCGGCCGCGGGCGCCCGCGCGGCCAGCGTCGCATGCAGCTCCGGCGCGCCGCGGGCGGCGATCTCGGCGCCGATCCGCTCACGCAGTCCGGGCGCCGGAGGTGGCGCGAGGGCGAGCCGGCTGAGCGCCGCTCTCAAGTAGAGGCCGGTGCCGCCCAGCACGATCGGCCGCCGCCCGGCCGCGAGCGCCGCATCGATCTCGGTGTGAGCCAGCGGCATGTACTCACCCGCCGAGAAGGAGCGCGTGACCGGTACCACCCCCACGAGCCGGTGCTCGAGCCGCTCGCGCTCCCCGGACGAGGGAGCTCCGGTGATGATCTCGAGGCCGGCGTACACCTGGAGCGCATCGGCGGAGACGGCCACCGGATCCTCCCCCCGCGTTCGCATGCGATCGGCGAGCTCCAGAGCTACCGCCGTCTTGCCCACTCCGGTTGGACCGAAGAGCGCGACGATCCGCCGGGCGTGGGCGGCCGGGACGGGCGCCACCGGCCGGGGAGGTCGCTCAGACGTGGTTCAGCCGACCGGCGAGGCGACGCACTCCGTGCCGGCCAGAGACTGGCTCGTGGCCGAGGCGATCTCCACGTGCGTGAGCTCTCCGGCCACGGCGGTCCCCTTGAAGTTGACGGCCTTGTTGTGCCGGGTGCGGCCGCGCACGCGCGAGGGGTCGGTCCGCGAGGGCCCCTCGACCAAGACCTCCATCGTGCGTCCGACGAAGCGCTGCGCCCGTTCGGCCGCGATGCGCTGCACGGCCTCCAGGAGCCGCTCCATCCGCTCGCGCTTGACCGCGTGCGGCAACTGATCTGGGTAGTCGGCGGCAGCCGTGCCGCGGCGCGGGGAGAAGACGAACGTGAAGGCCGAGTCGTAGCGCACCTGCTCGACCACCTCGAGCGTCTCGGCGAACTCCGCTTCGGTCTCGCTCGGGAAGCCGACGATGATGTCGGTGGTCAGGGAGCAGTCGGGCACGAGCTCGCGGATCAGGGCCACGCGGTCGAGGTAGCGCTCCCGGTCGTAGGTTCGCTTCATCGCACGCAGGATGCGGCTGGAACCGGCCTGCAGCGGCAGGTGGATGTGCTCGCAGAGCGAGGGCAACTCGGCGTGGGCGCGCACGACGTCCTCGCGCATGTCCTTGGGATGGGGGCTCGTGTAGCGGATGCGATCGATGCCCTCGACGGCGTCGACCATGGCCAGCAGCTCGGCGAACGTGTACTTCGCGCCGCGCGGCAGGTCGCGGCCGTAGGAGTTCACGTTCTGCCCGAGCAGCGTGACCTCGCGCACGCCGTCGGCGGCCACGCGCTCGATCTCGGCGATCACATCGTCGGCCCCGCGGCTGACCTCCCGGCCGCGCGTCGAGGGGACGATGCAGTAGGCGCAGCGGCAGTTGCAGCCCACCGAGATCTGCACCCAGGCCTGGAACTCCCGAGCGCGCTTCATCGGCAGGTGGCCGGGGAAGCTCTCGAACTCGAAGTAGCCCTGCGCGGTCAGGCTGTCGCTCGTCAGGAACTCGGCCAGCCGCGGGATCTGGCCGGGACCGAAGGCCACGTCGACGAACGGGAACTGCTCGAACACCCGCTCCTTCATCGACTGCGACCAGCATCCGCCCACCCCGACGATGCGGCTCGGGTCCTCGGTCTTCAGGCGCTTGGCCTCACCCAGGTGGCCTATGAAGCGGTTGTCGGCCGACTCGCGGATCGAGCAGGTGTTGAAGAGGATGAGGTCGGCGCCCTCGCGGTTCTCGGTCTCGCGATAGCCCAGCGAGTCGAGCATCCCCTTCATGCGCTCCGAGTCGTGCTCGTTCATCTGGCACCCGAAGGTGGTCAGGCTGTAGGTCTTCACAGGTCAGCCGACGATAGCCGCGCGGAGACTTCTAAGCGACCTCTCAGGCAGAGCCCGTAGGCCTCTGAGCGTTCGGAGAACGGCTCGGTCAGGTCCAAGCGGTTTCCCTGCCGATAACCACCAGAGCGGATGCGGAGCGGCAAGACCGTCAATCGCGCGTCCCCTTCCCGCCGACGAGCTCGTGGAGTGGTTCCGGGACTTCCAGGGCGAGGCACGGCACACCAGCAGCACGGCGGCCACGATCCCGAGCGCGAGGAGCGAAGGGCGAGCGCCGGCCACGGTCTCCTGATCCACATCTGGTACGGCGAGGGCGGCAGACGGCCTACTTGGCGTAGTCGACGGCCCGGCTCTCACGGATCACCGTCACCTTGATCTGGCCGGCGTACTCGAGCTCCCGCTCGAGGTCACGGGCGATCTGGTGGGAGAGCACCGTGGCCGTGTCGTCGTCGACCACCTCCGGCCGCACAATCACCCGCACCTCGCGGCCGGCCTGCATCGCGTAGACCTTCTCGACTCCGGCGTGGCGAGTGGCGATGCCCTCCAGGTCGTGCAGGCGCTTGACGTAGGACTCGAGCGACTCGCCGCGCGCGCCGGGACGGGCGCCGGACAGCGAGTCGGAGATCTGCACCACCACCGCCTCCACCGTTCGCATCTGGACCTCGTTGTGGTGGGCCTCCATCGCATGGGCCACGGCGTCGGACTCGCCGAAGCGCCGCGCGAGCTTTCCCCCCACGAGCGCGTGCGGCCCCTCGACCTCGTGGCTCACCGCCTTGCCGATGTCGTGCAGAAGCGCAGCGCGTCGCGCCGTCTTTGCCCCCGCGCCGAGCTCGTCGGCGATCATGGCCGCGAGGCGCGCGCATTCGACCGAATGCGCGAGCACGTTCTGCCCGTAGCTCGTGCGGTAGTGGAGCCGCCCGAGCAGCTTGGTGAGCTCTTCGTGCAGACCGCCGATTCCGGCGTCGAGCGCCGCCTGCTCACCGATCTCGGGGATGCGGCGCTCCATGTCGCCCTGGGCCTGGCCGTAGGCGTCTTCGATGCTGGCCGGATGGATGCGGCCGTCTTCCAGAAGCTTTTCGAGCGTCAGGCGGGCAACCTCTCGCCTGACCCCGTCGAACCCCGACAGGACCACGGCCGATGGGGTGTCGTCGATGATGAAGTCGATCCCGGTGAGGGTCTCCAGGGCGCGTATGTTGCGGCCCTCGCGCCCGATGATGCGGCCCTTCATCTCGTCCGAGCGCAGCTGCACGACCGAGACGGTGGTCTCGGCGGCGTGGCCGCCTGCCAGGCGCTGCATGGCGCTCGCGAGGATGCTGCGCGCACGGCGGTCGGCATCGCGCCGGGCGGACTCCTCCACCTGACGGATCAGCCGCGCCCTGTCGTGCTTCAGCCCGTCCTCGAGCTCGCGCATCATGATCTGGCGAGCCTGGCCCGCGCTCAGCCCCGAGATCCGCTCGAGCTCACGAAGCTGCTCGCCCTTGGCGGAGTCGAGGCGCTTCGCGTTGTGGTCGAGGTTGCGGGCGCGGTCCTCGGCCGAGCGGCTGGCCCGCTCGATCTCGGTGGCACGGGCCTCGAGCGCCTTGTCGCGGGCCAAGAGGCGCTCCTCCATTCTTGCGAGCTCGGAGCGCCGCTCGCGCAGCTCGGCCTCGATCTCATCGACGCGATCCGTCGGCGGCGATCCGTTGCGGCCGGCTGCCTGAGCGGTTGTCGCAGAGACCCTCGGCGGGTCCTCCCTGAGGGGGGTTGGCGGTACGGACGTCGGCGGCGGACCGGCCGGGGCCACGGGACGTCCACGCCCCGACACATCGGAGCCGACGCCCGAAGCCGTCCGTGCACTGGAGGGTACCTGCGCCCCGGAGGAGGGTGCCTGCACGCCGGAGGTGGGTGCCTGCGCCACGGACGCTGTCGGCACGGAAGCCACCGGCGGCGCGGGGGGGTCCGCAGAGGAGCTGCCCTCTTGAGATGCCAACTGAGCGGGCGCGGCTTGCGGAGCGCTGGGCGCCGGGGGTCCAGGGCGTCGCGCGAAGATCACGGCCGCCGTTATCAGGCCCGCTGCCGCGATCAGCGCCGCAAGAACGATCTCCATGTCCGTGTCTCCCCACTCCAGCGCCCGGCGCTGGATCGCAAAGCAACAAGCGGTGCAGGGCACCACGAGACACTGAAACGTGTTCTAGGCGGGGCGGCGCGCGCGGGTCGCGCACCTGGGACGTGGTGAGAAGACCCTCTTGTTCTCCTCTCGGGTCGATCCTCGATTCGGGTGGTTGGTAACGGTCTTGGTCAGGGCTTCGCGCTCAGCGGCGCGCTGCTCCTTCGGTCGACGGATTTGCCTTGGGCCAGTTCACGTTTAGTCAGGTCTCGTGGCGGTCCTACGGGGCCGCTCTCGAATGCCGTCAAGCGTACCGCGTCCGAGCCGCCGCGCCACCACTTTTGCGCGAAGTTAAGACGGCCGTCAGGTGCTGACGAGAGCGCTCAGGCTGCCTCCTCTTGAGGGCTTTCGGGGACCGGGGCAACCGCCACTGCGGTCTCGTCATCGACCGGCCTCACGGGCTCCGCCACCTCCCCTTCTGCCGGCTCGACCGCTGCAATGACCGGCGTCTGAGAACCTGGATCCATGCCCACCGCAACGTAGACCTTTTTTTCGATCGCCTGTGCCACGCTGGGGTTCTCGCGCAGGTACGCCTTCGCGTTGCCTCGACCCTGACCCAGCCGTTCGTCCTCGTACGAGAAGAACGAGCCCGACTTCTGGACGATGTTGTGCTCAATCCCCAGGTCGAGGATGCAGCCCTCGGAGGAGATTCCCAGGCCGTATTCGATGTCGAACTCGGCCTGGCGGAAGGGGGCGGCGACCTTGTTCTTGACGACCTTGACCCGTACGCGGTTGCCTACCGCCTCGGTGCCGTCCTTGAGCGTCTCGATCCGGCGGATGTCGAGCCGCTGCGATGAGTAGAACTTGAGCGCGCGGCCGCCGGGCTGGGTCTCTGGGCTGTTGTGGACGACAACGTGGTCGACCAGGTAGGTGTGGTTGCCCTCGATCTGGAGATCGAACCGGTCGCGCTTCCTCGGCGTGGGGGGCTTGCGGTACTTGCGCAGCACTCGCATCGGCGCTGGTTTGAGGCTGGTGCGTGACGCCAATCGAGTTCCGTTGAGATGTGCATCACTCGTATCGGGGTGCCACTGGAAGCGTCCGCGGTAGTCCGGGTGCAGCTTGTAATCCATCGAGGGATGGACATACGGAGCGATCCGCTCATGTAGCTGGCGCGCTCGCTCACCGCTGAACAGGAGCTCCCTGTAGGTGACTGTCGGGCGTCCGATGCCCATCTGCTCGAAGCGATCGGCAAGACGCTCCTTGTCGGCCTCGCACAGCGTGGTGTTGTAGATCACGGCCTTGCCGTGCCCCCAGCGCTCGTAGTGACCCGAGAAAGAGCCGTCGTCGCAGTACCAGGCGGCGATCGAGCGCTCGTCGAGCTGGTCGATCAGCTCGTCGGTGACGACTCGGCCACCCACCTTGGCGTACACGGCCTCGTGGAGCCAGGCGAGCTGCCGCATGGGAATGGTGTCGAAGCCGATCCCGCTGCCGGTGGGAGCGACCTTGTGGGCGAACGGGGCCAGCATCTCGTGCTTCCACTCGCAGTACTCCCGCTGCTTCTCGCCGTGACCCACCCGGAACTGCACGTTGTGCTCGGAGGCGTAACGCAGGGAGCCGTCGCCGAGGATGCTCCCGAGGATCATCTGGCGCTGATCCTCGCGCAGGTCGTACTGCTTGACCGCGACGAGCACTTCGTCGCCCTCCTCGATCTCCTCCGCATGCTTCTCACCTTCGGGTGTGAAGATCATGTGGTTGGGCGTGCAGGCGAACTTCCGCACCCCCGAGCCACCGCCCGCCTCGACCTCGAACTGCAGCCATTCGTCGGTCTCGCCGTTGTTGTAGAAGTCGACGATTCGCCGCGGGGTTATGTCGCCCGTGTCGGGATCCATCGACATGACTTCGACCGGCATGCGCTGGTTGACGATCTTCCCGATCTTCTCGGTGCTGCCGTCGGCCAGAACCACGCGCGCGTCATAATGGAAGCAGCCAAACATCACCCCAATTTTCTCGCGGATCTGGTTGGTGAAGATGCAGAGCGTGTTGGCGCGGTTCAGGTTGCCGGCCAGCTTGCGCATCGCCTGGCTCATCATCCGGGCCTGCAGGCCGACCGTCTGGTCGCCCATCTGCCCCTCGAGCTCGGCGCGCGGCGTGAGGGCAGCGACCGAGTCGATGGCCACGACGTCGATGGCGCCGGAGCGGATCAGCAGGTCGGCGATCTCGAGCGCCTGCTCGCCATGGTCGGGCTGGGATACGAGCAGCTCGTCCACGTCGACGCCGATGCGCTTGGCGTAGATGGGGTCCATGGCGTGCTCGGCGTCGATGAAGGCGCAGATGCCACCCTGCTTCTGGGCCTCGGCGAGCACGTGGTAGAGCAGCGTCGTCTTGCCCGATGACTCGGGACCGAAGACCTCGACGATGCGGCCGCGCGGTATGCCGCCCACGCCGAGCGCCAGGTCGAGCGAGAGGGCGCCCGTGGGTATGGCGGCCACCTTGACGGCGGCCTCCTCGTCCCCCATGCGCATGATCGAGCCCTTGCCGAACTGCCGCTCGATCTGCGTGAGCGCACCGCTCAGCGCCGAATCACGAGCCTTGGCGGCCTTCTCCTGTTCCTTGTCCATGTCTCAGTGCTCCTCGTCGTTAGAGCCCGACAAGCTAGAGGCGGGACCGGACGCCTTGACCACGCGATCGTGACGAGATTGCACTCGGGGTGCGACAAGTCAGACCGGCAGGTCCTCCCCGCGGAGCAGACGCCGCAGCATGTGCATCGCCACCGTGGTCGAGCGGTCGCGGATCTCGCCGCGGTCGCCGGGCATCGTGGTGTCGCGCGCGAGCACCGAGCCATCACCCAGGCGCGCCGACCAGCACACGTAGCCGACCGGCTTGGCGTCGGTGCCCCCGTCCGGCCCCGCCACGCCGGTGATCGCAAGCGCCGTGTCGGCCCCGAAGCGCTCAAGCGCCCCGCGGGCCATCGCGTCGGCCACCTCTGGCGAGACCGCGCCGTGACGGGCGATCAGCGCGGGATCCACGCCGAGCAGCTCGGCCTTCGCCTCGTCGGCGTAGCTCACGACGCTTCCGAAGAAGTACGCCGAGGCCCCGGCCCGCTCGGTCAGCCGCGCGGCAAGAAGGCCCCCGGTACAGGACTCGGCCACCGCCATGCGCCGGCCCACCAACAACTCGGCCACTTGATCGTCGATCAAAGAACCGTCCGTCGAGAACAGGGTGCTCGCGTGGCGCTCGGAGATCGCGTCACGCAACCCCTCCCACGCGGAGGTGCCTGCGTCGTCATAGCGCACCACCACCTCGACCTCGCCGCGCCGCAGGCACGTCGTGATCTCGAGCCGTTCGAATCCGGAGATCCCCGGCTCCGCCACACGCAGGGTCTCCGCGATCTCCGATTCGGGGATACCGAACAGCCTCAGCATCCGCTGCTCGTAGTGCTCCGCTTCCCGCGTGGCCACGCGGAACGCGTCGGTGGCGATCGCGACAGGCCACATGGCGTGCAGCTCGCGCGGGGGCCCGGGTAGCACCACGACCGTCGGCCCGTCGCGCCCCTCGACGGGCGGCACCACCACTCCCGGCGCGGTACCGACCGGCTCGATCACGGTCGCGCCCTCCGGGATCGTGGCCTGCTTGCGGTTGGCCACGCGGATCGTCTCCGGGTCGACGTTCGGCCAACGCTTCATCAGCGGCGCGAGGATGGCGGCGATGCGCGCCTCGAGCCGCTCGTCGAGCACCATCGGACGGCCGCAGAAGCGCGCCACCACCTCGGTGGTGAGGTCGTCGGCGGTAGGGCCGAGGCCCCCGCTCGTGATCACGACATCCATGCCGCGCTCGGCCATGAAGCGCAGCTGCGCCTCCATGTCCTCGGGCCGGTCACCGCAGATCGTGATGTGGGCCAGTTCGATGCCCTGCTCCAGCAGGCGGTCGGCGAGCCACGGGCCGTTGCGATCGCGCACGCGGCCCGTGAGCACCTCCGTGCCGGTCACGACGATGCCGGCCCGGGCACTCACCGCTGCATCTCGGCGCGCCACTCGGCGCGGCCCGGCGTCTCGCTCAGACGCACGGCCGCTCGGCCTCAGGCAGCGGCTGCCGGCCACGCGGGGTGAACGCAAAGCCGACGGAGTCCGAGCCGCCCCCCAGCGGCACCGGCTTCCCGTTCACCCGCACCATCGCCGACGTCCGCCCGAGGTTCATCCGCAGGCGCTTCTGCTCGAACGTCCGTGGCTCGGACAGCGTGCCCTGGAAGAGCACCCGGCCCGCTCCGTCGTCGACACAGAGGTAGGTCGCCTCGGTGGGCGCTATCCGAAGCCGGACGTTCGTGGGCACGGACTTCGGCTCCGGCCGGTCCGACGCGGGCCGCCGGCGGCGGGCGTCCGCCTTCCGGCGCGCGTCGGGCTCGGTCACGCCGGCGTCCGCCGGGGCACCGTCGTCCTTGTCCCCACCGGTCAATCCGAGCACGATTATGAAGGCGAACAGCACACCGACGAGGCCGAGGGCCACGACGCCCCCGGACGGCGGCCCCGAGCTGCGTCGCTCGCGACCGCGTGGCGGCTGGCGGGCGAAATGCTGCATGTCGCTCTCGTTGCGGGGCTCGTGCTGGGCGCGGTACTCCTCGACGAGCAGCTGGGAGTCGAGCCCCAGGAACTCCGAGTAGCTGCGGATGAACGTCCTGACGAAGGTGCTGCCCGGCAGCAGCTCGAACTCCTCGTTCTCCAACGCACGCAGGTACTTTCCACGAATCTTGGTCGCGGACTCGACCTCCTTGAGGTCGATGCCCTGGCGCATTCGCGCGTCTCGCAGGGTGCTTCCGATCGGCGGCACGCAGCCTATTCTGGCGGACGGAGGCCGCGTGAGCGGCCCGCCGGTGCGAGCGCCCGCCGCGGCGGGCCGGTTCTACTCCCGGCGCTCCGCGCCCGCCGCCACCGGCTCGTCGAGCGCGGCCAGCACTCGCGCCAGATCCCCCTCGGAGATCAGCACCTGGCGGGCCTTCGAGCCCTCGTAGCCGGAGATGACCCCGCGACGCTCCATCATGTCGATCAGGCGTCCGGCGCGCGTGTAGCCGACGCGCAGGCGGCGCTGCAACATCGAGGTCGATGCGGTACCCATCTGCACCACGGTGGCGATCGCGTCCGAGAGCAGGTCGTCGGCGTCCGGGTCGTACTCGCCGGCCTCCCCGTCCTCCTCCTTCTCGACCGCCTCCAGCAGCTCGTCCTGAAGATCGGGCTCGCCCTGGCGGCGCCAGTGATCGGTCAGGCGCTCGATCTCGTCCTCACCGATGAACGCGCCCTGGATGCGCGCCGTGCGCGACTCAGAGGCCGGGCGGAACAGCATGTCGCCGGCCCCGAGCAAGGACTCGGCGCCGTTCTGGTCGAGGATCACGCGCGAGTCGGTCTGCGATGACACCGCAAAGGCGATCCGCGCCGGCACGTTGGCCTTGATCATGCCGGTGATGATGTCGGCGCTGGGGCGCTGGGTGGCAAGCAACAGGTGGATACCCACCGCGCGCGACTTCTGGGCCAGGCGGATGATCGAGTCCTCGACCTCGCCGGGGGCGACCATCATCAGGTCGGCCAGCTCGTCGATCACGCACAGGATGTAGGGAAGCGGCGCCTGGTCGCGCTCGGCGCGGAAGCGGTTCAGCTCGACCAGGCTGCGCGTGCGGGCCATGCTCATCACGCTGTAGCGCTGCTCCATCTCGCGGATCAGGTTGGCGAGCACGTTTGCGGCGATCCGCGGGCTCGTGACCACCGGGGTGAGCAGATGCGGGATCGACTCGTAATGGTTGAGCTCGACCTGCTTGGGATCGACCAGCACGAGCTTCACCTCCTGAGGCGTGGCGCGCAGCAGGATCGAGGCGAGCATCGCGTTCACGCAGCCCGACTTGCCCGAGCCCGTGGTGCCGGCCACGAGCACGTGCGGCTGCCGCGCGAGGTCTGTGCCGATGGCCTTGCCGGCGATGTCCTTGCCGAGCCACACGGTCAGCGGTGACCATCCGGCCGGCGCCTCCTGGTACACGTCGCCGAGGCGCACCATGCGCTGGGCGTCGTCGGTGTTCGGCACCTCCACCCCCACCTTCTGCTCACCGGGGATCGGGGCGAGGATGCGCACGTCGGTCGCGGCGAGCGAGTAGGCCAGGTCGTCCTTCAGCTGCGCGACCTTCGACATCTTGGTCCCGGGCGCGAGCCGCAACTCGTAGCGGGTCACCCGCGGGCCGGTGACCGTGCCCACCACCTGCGCGGACACGCCAAAGTGGCCGAGCGCATCGATCAGCTGACGGCCCATGGCCTGCAGCGCGCCGCGATCGACCTTCGCGCCCCCGCTCGAGCGCTTGAGCAGGCCCGCCCGGGGAAGCACGTACTCGAAGTCGTCGGCCTCGGTCACGCTCGTGCGAAGCCGGCCCTGCGGCGTCAGGTCGGACGGCTCGATCTGTCGAGTGAAGGGAACGGTCTCGGCGTCGCCGTCAAGCGCCTCGTCCCCGTCGCCCGCCGCTTCGACGAAGGGGAGCTCCTCGTCCCCGAGAACGCCGACGTCCTGAGCGGGAGCTTCGACGTGGGTGGCGCGAACCACCGGCTCGACCTCCGGGGGCCCTTCGGTGTGCTCCCAGCCCGCGTCGTCGCCCGAGGTGGTTCCCGCCGACCGGTGCTCGCCGTCCGCCGGGTCCGAGCCGCCTCCATCCGTGCCGATGTCGGAGGCGCGCCCGGTGAGCACGGCGGCGAACTCCGTCGTCGACTCGCGCACCCGTCGGGTGGTCGAGGCCACCCCTTCGCGTGTGGAGCGCACCACGCTCGCAACCGAGGCGCCCGTGAGCAGCAGCACCCCGCAAATCAGCAGGAACAGGAACAGGATATGCGCGCCGATGTCCTGCACAAGCGTCCGTACGACCCAGAACAGGCCCTCTCCGACCAAGCCCCCGTGCTCGCGAAGAAAGTCCGGCTGACCAAAGGCACCGTCGCGTACCGGCTCGTCAGGGCCGAGGCCGAAGGACCCGGCGGCGAGGCCGAGCATCAGGGCGGTGAGCAGGCAAGCGGCTCCGGTGCCCCAGGGGCGCACGGACGGGACCATCGGGCCGAGCACCATCAGCGCTCCCGCCCCGAAGATCGCAACGGGCAGTAGGTAGGCCACGCCGCCGAACAGGAACACCAGGCCGTCGGCAAGCCCCTCCCCCACCTTGCCGCCGTCCCAGCCGAGGTAGAAGACAAAGGCCATGAAGACCGCCAGGGCAACGAGTCCGAGGCCGATGATGTCGAGGTGTCGCTGCTCGAAATGGGGAAGCCGCGGCCGTCGAGGCAGCGCGAAGGACGAGCGCTTGGCTCGGCGTCGGGGCGGCGGCTTGCGGGGAGCGCGGCGAGAGGGCATCGTCTTCGGGCGTTACTTCGACGTCGGGCGGCTCCGCCCCTGCCGAACACGGGTATCGGTGAATCAATGGCCCGAGGCCCCGACTAAACGCTCCCTAAGCGCTTTCCGGCTCCCCCACGCCCCCGCCGTACCATTCAGCCCATGGACCGCAACGCTCGCGTGCTGGTGGTGGAGGACGATCCCGAGATCGCCGGAGCGCTGCGTCGCTCCCTGGGACGTGAGAGCTACGACGTTCGGCTGGCCGCCGACGGCGTGGCCGCTTTGGAGGAATCGAGCGTCTTCCACCCGGACGCCGTGGTACTCGACCTCGGCCTGCCGCGCCTCGATGGCATCGAGGTCTGCCGGCGCCTGCGCGAGGACGGCGACGTGCCGATCCTCATGCTCACCGCGCGCGATGCGGTCGAGGCCAGGATCGAAGGCCTCGACTCCGGCGCGGACGACTACCTCGTCAAGCCGTTCGACCGCCAGGAGCTGCTCGCCCGCCTGCGCGCCCTCCTGCGTCGCCGCCCGCCGCGCGGAAGCGCTTCGCTCACAGTGGCCGACCTGCGCCTCAACCCGGACTCGCGTGAGGTTGCGCGCGGCGAGCGGCAGCTCGACCTGACGAGCCGGGAGTTCGAGCTGCTCGAGTACCTGATGCGCAACGAGCGCCTCGTGGTGTCCCGGGAGACCCTGCTCGAACAGGTGTGGGGCTACCGGCTCTACGTGGAGACCAACACCATCGACGTATTCGTCTCGAACCTGCGTCGCAAGCTCGAAGCCGGCGGAGAGGCGCGCGTCCTGCACACCGTGCGCGGGGCGGGATACGTGCTGCGCGCCCCGTGAAGCGGCTCGGCAGCCTCTCGATCCGCTGGCGGCTGGCGCTGACCTCGGCCGGCCTGACGTTCGTCATCCTGCTGCTGTTCGCGCTGGTCGTCGCCGCGTTCACGGGGCGTCGCCTGGCCTCGGACTTCGACAACGACCTCAGGGCCACCACGGCCGACCTGCAGCAGAAGATCCCGGTGCGGTCGAACGTCTTCGTGACCGTGCTCACCGAGTCGGACGTGGCGAAAGCCGTGGTCGACATCGTGAACCGCAAGGACGCTGCCGTGCGGCTGATCGATGCCGAGGGGCGGGTACTAACGCCGGCGGGCGGGCCCGACCTGGGCGCGCCGACCGAGACTCCTTCGGACATCGGCGAGTACCGGGTGGTCTCGCGTGCCCTGTTCGGCCGCGACTCCCTGCGGCCGGTCGCGTACGTGCAGTACGGCAAGCGTCAGGACAGCCTGCGGGCCACCACCGCCCGGCTCAAGCTCTTCCTGGTGCTCGGCGTCATCGGCGGGACGGGCCTTGCGCTGCTCGCCGGCCTCGCCGTGGCCCGGCGGGCCATGAAGCCGATCGCCGACCTCACCGGCGCGGCGCGCGAGATCGCCCGGACCCGCAATCCCGCCGAGCGGCTGCCCCACCCCGCCGTCGAGGATGAGGTGGCGGCGCTCGCCCAGACCCTCGACGAGATGCTCGAGGGGCTCGACATGGCCCGCCGCAACACCGAGGCCACGCTCGCCCGCGAGCGCGAGTTCGTGGCCGACGCGTCGCACGAGCTCCGGACCCCCCTCACGAGCATCTTCGCCAACCTCGAGCTGCTCGAGGCGAGCCTGGACGGCGAGGATCGCGAGACGGCGGCCTCCGCCCTGCGCTCCTCGCGCCGCATGAGGCGCCTCGTCGGAGATCTCCTGTTGCTCGCCCGCGCCGATGCCGGCCGCCCAGCCGCCCACGGGCCCGTCGACCTCGGCGCGGTCCTGAGGGCCGCCGCCGCCGAAGCCGGCGCGACCGCGGAGGAGCACGAGCTCTCGGTCGATGCGCCCGCCGGGCTCTTCGTCGTGGGCTGGGAGGACGATCTCCATCGTGTGGCCCTCAACCTGATCGAGAACGCCCTCCAGCACACCCCGGAGGGCACCGCGGTACGCGCCTCGGTGCGACGGGAGGGTGCCGAAGTGGTGCTCGAGGTGACCGACGACGGCCCCGGCCTCGCACCCGAGCTGCGCGAACGGGCCTTCGAGCGCTTCGTCCGCGGCGAGGCCGCTGGGGCGGGGGGCCGACAGGCCGGGACCGGACTCGGACTGTCGATCGTGCGGGCAGTGTCCGAGCGTCACGGGGGCACGGTGCAGGTGGGTGAGGCGGATCCGGGCGCCAGGTTCACGGTGCGGCTGCCCGCGGTGGACCGCGACGGGGACCTTGCCGGCGACCCGACTCGAGTGCCGGCCGCGGCCTCCCCCTCCTCTACTTAAACCTCGACCACCACCGGCAGCACTAGCGGCCTGCGCTTCAGCCGGCCGTAGACGAAGCGCGCGATGTCGTCGTGCAGATGGTCCTGCAGCACCGAGATCTCCCGGATCTGCTCAGCCGCCGAGCGGTCGAGGGAGTCCTCCACCGCTTCGCGGATGTCCTCGATCAGCCCATCCGCCTCGTCGAGGAACGGCACCCCGCGGAAGATCAGCTCCGGCGGCACCACCGAGCGTCCGTCCTGCTCGGAGACGGTGGCCACGACGATGAAGATGCCGTCGGCCGACAGCATCCTTCGATCGCGCAGGGCCACGTCCTCGATGTCGCCCACGTCCACGCCGTCCACGAAGATCATGCCCGCCTGCTCCCTCTTGCCGAAGCGGGCGCTACGGGCGTCGATCTCGAGGGGGAGGCCGTTCTCGCCGCGGAAAATGTCAGCCGGGTCGATGCCCACCGCCTCGGCAAGTTGACCATGCAGGCGCAGGCGCTTGTGGTCGCCGTGGAAGGGGAAGACGTAGCGCGGGTTCGTGAGGTTCAGCATCAGCTTGATCTCCTCCGCGTACCCGTGGCCCGAGGCGTGGATGGGTGCGTCGCGGGCGGTGATCACGTCGGCGTCGAGCTGGTAGATGCGGTCGATCGTCTCGTTCACGGCGCGCTCGTTTCCAGGGATGGGCGTGGCGGAGAAGATCACGGTGTCGCCCTTGCGCAGCGTGACCTGCGGGTGGTCGCCGTGCGCCATGCGCCGTAGCGCCGAGAGCGGCTCGCCCTGGCTGCCGGTGGAGATGATCACGAGCTTGTGGTCGGGAAAGTCCTGGACCTCCTTCAGTCCGACCAAGAGCCCGTTCGGAACCTCGATGTGGCCCAGCCTCTGTCCGATGTTCACGTTCTTACGCATGGAGCGGCCCACGAGCGAGACCTTTCGACCGAGGGCCGCGGCAGCATCGATCACCTGCTGCACCCGGTGGATGTTCGATGCGAAGGACGTGACGATGATGCGTCCACCGCAGCGGGCGAAGACCTGCTCGAGCTGAGGTCCGACGCTCGACTCCGACATCGCGATGCCCGGTCGGTCTACGTTGGTCGAGTCCCCGCATAGGACGAGCACGCCCTCGCGACCGAGCTCGGCGAGGCGCGCAACGTCGGCGGGCACACCGTCCACCGGGGTCTGGTCGAACTTGTAGTCCCCGGTGATGAGGGTGGTGCCGAGCTCGCAGGTGAGGGCGACGGCCGTGGCGTCGGGAATGGAGTGCGCCATCTTGATGGTCTCGAGCTCGAACGGCCCGGCTTCGATCTCGTCCCCCGGGGCGACGGCCTCCAGGCGCACGTCACGCAGCTTGTGCTCGTCGAGCTTCGAGCGCACCATCTCGATGGTCAGCGGGCCCCCGTAGATTGCCGGTATCGCCTTCGGGCCAAGCTCTCGCAGCAGGTAGGGCAGCGAGCCCACGTGGTCCTCGTGCCCGTGGGTCAACACGACCGCCTCGATGTCGCTCGCCCGCTCGCGCAGATAGGCGAAGTCTGGGAGCACCAAGTCGATCCCGAGCTGGTCGGGCGCCGGGAACATGAGCCCCGAGTCCACCACGACGATGCGCCCGTCGTATTCGACGACGGTCATGTTCTTGCCGATCTCCCCGAGGCCGCCCAACGGCAGCACGCGCAACGTTCCGCTCATCGGCTCAAACCGTGGACAGCAGGCCCTGGCGCTCGAGCGCCGCGCGGACGATGGCCGCCTCGTCCTCGGAGGCCTCCACCATCGGCAGCCGGAAGCGGCCGACGTCGTGACCCATCATCGCGAGGGCGGTCTTGACCGGAATCGGGTTGATCGTCGTTCCCATGGCGTCAAACAGCGGAAGAAGCGATCCGTGCAGCTCGGACCGGTTTTCGGGCTCGTCGATCATTCGGCGCATCTCGGGACCTACGAGATGAGAGGCAACGCAGATGCCTCCCGCACCTCCCAGGTCGAGAACGGACGCAAGCATGTCGTCGTTGCCGGCCAGTAGATCGAGTCCCTCGATCGGGGCCAGGTCCTCGTACCGGGCCTGCTTGACCGCGGTCACGTTCGGGATCTCCGCCAGCTCGCGCAGCAGTTCGTTTGACATGTCGATCACCACGCGCGACGGAATGTTGTACAGCACCACCGGGAGGTCGCTCGCGCTCGCCACCGCTCGAAAGTGCTCGATGAGGCCGCGGCGATTCGGCTTGTTGTAGTAGGGAGCCACCACCAGCACCGCGTGGACCCCGAGCGCGGCAGCCCGTTCGGTCAGCTCGACCGAGTGTGCCGTGTCGTTGGAGCCGGTATTGGCGATGACCGGCGCTCCACGGGCCTCGGCCACCCCGACCTCGAAGAGCGCGCACTTCTCGTCGTCGGACAGAGTCGAGCCCTCGCCCGTCGATCCCGCGAGCACCAGCCCGTCGGAGCCGTGTTCGAGCAAGTACCTGGCCATCCCGGCAGCCGCCCCCTCGTCGAGGCGGCCGTCGGGACGGAACGGCGTGATCATCGCCGTGAGGATGCCTCCGAGCGCCACGTTGGCGATTATCCCACCCGCAACTTCTAGCCGATCGGCTTGAAGGGATCCGGCGTCTTGTTCACGCCCGCCTTGAGCGTGGGGTCCTCCGTCGGCTCGGTGGTCTGGACCGGCGCCGGCGACTCGGCTGTGGCGGTGTCACCCACGGGTGGGCCACCGATGGGGTCGCCTCCGCTGATCGGCGCTGTCGGATCGGTCGCGAGTGGTCCCGGGCCGCCGGCCGCCGGCGGGGGCACGGGGCGACCGTGCTTGTCGAAGGTCGCGCCGGCGCTCGTGCTTGGGCCCGCCTGCGCCTTCTGAGCCTGGCTCGCGTTGAACTGGGTCTGCTTCTCCTCGACCTTCTGCTGCGCCTGCTCGGCCATCTTCTTGGCCTTGTCCATGAAGCCCATGACTGTCCTCCTAGCGTCGCGAAGTCGCGAGCTTACCGACCAAGGCCGAGGGAGCCGACGGAGGCGCTCGGCATACTTTTCACAAGTGACCGACACCGACTACAGCCACCGCAGCGTCGTGCAGAAGCTCGGCGTGAAGCCGGACGAGCGCGTCGAGGTCTCGGGAGACGTCGGGGCCGCGCTCCGCCGCGACCTCAAGGAGGCGCTCGGGCGCGGGCTCGTCAAGTCGGGTGACCTCGACGGGGCAATCGTGCTCGTGGAGTCGCTCGCGGAAGCGGAGGATGCCTTTGAGCGCTACCGGCCGCGGCTGCGGGACACCGGCTATGTGTGGCTGCTCACGCGCAAGCGGGGCCACCAGGGCTACGTCAATCAGATGCTGCTCGTGCCGCCCGGGAAGGGCCGCGGCCTGATCGACAACAAGACGTGCTCGGTCGACGACTTGCGCTCCGCGATCCGGTTCGTGGTGCCGCGCGCGCAGCGGGCCGGAGCCGTCGAGCACCCTTCTTAGAAGAGCTCGTAGCGCTCTCGGGCGATGAAGAATCCTCTCTCCGTCTCCCGGTCCCGGCACGTGACGCCGGCCTGGGCGCTGCCGCAGGTCAGGAGACCAACGTTCACCTCGTCCCCGTAGGGCAGCACCCTCTGCTGCGGATCGAGTGCCGTGTCTCCCGCGCACACGAACTCGGCGGCTCCGCCCGCAGAAACCTCGACCCCCTGGCCGTAGTCGAGATCGCAGCTCGGCGGCGCAGACGGCGGCGCCCACTCGCGCTCCCTGATGTCGCAGCGCGCCGCGACGGGGGTGATGACGCAGCCGATGTTGCCTGAGGGTGTGTTGAATCCGTCGAGGTCGACCGTCTCCGGCCGAGGCCGCGCATCCGGCTCGGGCGGGCGCTCCGTGCTGTCGGCGCCGGCGGGAGGCTCGGAGGGCGCCGTCATGGGCGGCGGCTCACGAACGGTCCGCACGACGGTCTCGGTCTGTGTCTCGGAATCCCCGGAACCGCAGGACGCCAGAGCGGCGACAGCCGCGACCGATAGAGCGGCAACGCCCGCCTTCATCACAGATGACCCTACCCGGACCGACGCTCTCGGTGCAACCCAGCCGGTTAGCGTGGCCAGGATGATTGCGATAGGCGGTCTACCGGGGCGCGCATCGCTTCGTCCCCTCAGCCGGGCGGCGCGTCAACGCCACAGCGTCGAGCACGCGGGTCACCGGTCGTGGCCCATGCCGGACCGGCCGTGGATCGTCGGTCAGAGTTGGGACGACCCGCTCTTCGCGCATTGGCCGATCGATGTCGGGGTGGCTCGCCGCCTCGTGCCTGACGCGCTCGAGCTCGATCTGTTCGGGGGCCAGGCGTGGTTGGGAATCGTTCCGTTTCGCATGCGCACCGTGCGGCTCGCCTGGTGCCCGCCCGTGCCCGGCACGTCGAGCTTCCCCGAGGTCAACGTGCGCACCTACGTGACCGATGGAGAGCGGCCGGGCGTCTTCTTCCTGAGCCTCGACGCGCCCAACGCGATGGCCGTCGGTCTGGGCCGGCGACTCTACGGCCTCCCCTACCTGCGCTCGCGTGTCTCCCTGACCACGCGAGGCGCGTCGGTGTCGGTCAGGTCCGAGCGCGAGCCGAGCCCGGACGTCCCTGCCGCCGAGTTCGCCGGCCGCTACTGGCCCACCGGTCCCATCTATGACCCACGACCGAGCACGCTCGAGCGTTGGCTCACCGAGCGCTACTGCTTCTACACGATCGCGCCAGGTGGCAACCCCCGGCGAACCGAGGTGCATCACCGCCCGTGGCCGCTACAACCGGCCGCTGCGGAGATCAGCCGCAACTCGATGGTCGACAGCTACGGAATCGACCTGCCGGGCGCACCGCTTCTCCACTTCTCGCGTGCCCTGAACGTCGTCTCGTGGCGACCCGTCACGATCGCAGCGTGAAAACTGCGTAAACGCAGGCATTTTGCCGTCGGCGGTGTGACCTCACGCACAGAGTGAGAGCCCGCTCGTCCCTAGGCTCAATCAGGTGATCTCGACCCTCAAGGATGGCAGCGTGGTGCGGATCCGCCAGATCGAGCCCACCGACAAGGTCATGCTCATGGTGGCCCACAGCCGCCTCTCCGAGGAGACGGTGTACCGGCGCTTCCTCTCCGCCAAGCCCCGGCTGTCGGGCTCGGAGTTGCGCTATCTCACGGAGGTGGACGGCGAAGGCCACTTCGCGCTAATCGCAGTGATCGCCGACCGGCCAGACGACCTCGTCGGGGTGGCCCGCTTCGTCCGCTCGAGCGAGGACCCGCGCACCGCCGAGGCTGCCGTGGTGGTCGGCGATCCGTTCCAGCAGCTAGGCCTGGGTCGGCACCTCGGCCTGATGCTCGCCGACGCCGCCCGGGAGCGCGGCATCCAGCGCTTCACGGCCACCATGCTCGGAGACAACCTCCCTGCCCGCCGCCTGATGGACGCGATCTCCGAGCGGCTCCGGGCCGGACCGCCCGCGGGTGGCGCGGTCACGCTCGTGGCCGAGCTGGCCGCGTAGGCTCCCTCAGAGAAGGGCTTCGAGGCCCACGGTGGGCGAGCGCTGGAGGCCGCCCACCCGCCGCACGGCCAGGAGCACGCCGGGCATGAAGGACTCGCGCGAGATCGAGTCGTGGCGGATGGTCAGGGTCTGCCCGAGCCCGCCGAAGATGACCTCCTGATGGGCAACGAGGCCCGGCAGGCGGACCGAGTGAATCGGCTCGTGCACGTGTCCGCCGGCTTCGGCGATCAGCTCCGCGGTCCGGGCCGCGGTGCCCGACGGGCGGTCGAGCTTCCGGTCGTGGTGGAGCTCGACGATCTCGCACTCGGGCATGTGGGGCGCGGCCAGCTTGGCGGCCTCCATCATCAGGACCGCGCCAATGGCGAAGTTCGGCGCCACGAAGAGGTTGGCATCCCCCACTCCCTCGAGCTCGGAGAAGTCGGCGCCGGTGGTGCCCATCACGCAGTGCACGCCGGCCTCGAGGCACATGCGGGCGTTCCCCAGGGCCGTGTCCGGCCGGCTGAAGTCCACCACCACGTCCGCGTCCCCGATCACGTCCTGAAGTCCTGTGTCGAGCATGGGGTCCGCGCGGCCCACGAGCGACATGTCATCGGCGCCCTCGACCGCGAGGCACACCGCCTCGCCCATCCGGCCGGCGGCGCCGGAGACGGCGACGTTTATCACGCGGCGGCGGAGAGGGCGGGGCTGATCGCCGCGAGCGAGCTGCGAAACGCTTCCTCGTCGGCGCCCACGCCCGCCGCCGACAGCCCCTCCGGCGCGAACAGCTCGCGCCCGAGCGCGGTCACGTCCTCGACGGTCACCGCGTCGATGGCCGCCACCAGCTCGTCGAGCGAGAGCAGCGGCACACCGGTGAGCAGCGAGCCGCCCAGCCGGTTCATGCGCGCCGAGGTTGACTCCATGCCGAGCACGGTGCGGCCCTTGAGGTTCTCCTTGGCCCGCTCGACCTCCTCCTCGCTCACCGACTCGTCCTGCAGGCGGTGGAGCTCGCTTCCGATCACCTCCATGGCCTCGCGCACATTGTCGGGGCGGGTGCCCACGTACAGCGCGACGTGGCCGCAGTCCACGAACTGGCTCGAGTAGGAGTAGACGGCGTAGGCCAGCCCGCGCTTCTCACGCACCTCCTGGAACAGGCGCGAGGACGTCGCGCCACCGAGCAGGGTGTCGAGTACGCGCAGCGTGAAGCGCCGATCGTCGGAGCGGCTGAGTCCGGGGCCGCCGAGGCACAGGTGGTACTGCTCGGTGGGCTTGGCGTGGAAGCAGACGCGCGCGGGCGTCGGATCCGGAGCGTCCCCGTCAAGTCCGGCTGACGACCCCGTCTTACCCGATGAGGCCGCCTCGACAAGCTCGACCACTCGGTCGTGCTCGACGCTGCCCGCCGCTGCCACGACTATGTTGCCGGGCACGTAGCGGCGGTCGTGGTAGTTGGCAATGTCCGGCACCGGTACCGAGCCGATCACCTCGGCCCGGCCGATGATCGGCCGGCCGAGCGGATGGTCGGCGAACATCGCTCGGGCCAGCACGTCGTGCACCTTGTCCGACGGCTCGTCCTCGTACATCGCGATCTCCTCAAGCACCACCTGGCGCTCGGAGTCGATGTCCGGATAGGCCGGGCGCAGCACCATGTCGGCCATCACGTCGAAGGCGCGCTCCAGGTGCTGGTCGAGGAAGCGGGAGTAGACCGAAGTCGTCTCCTTGCCCGTGCCGGCGTTGATCTCGGCCCCCATGCCGTCGAAGATCTGGTCGATCTCCGTGGAGCTGAAGCGGTCGGTGCCTTTGAAGAGCAGGTGCTCGAGGAAGTGGGAGAGGCCCGCCTGCGTCGTGTCCTCGTGGCGCGAGCCCGTGCCCACGAAGAACCCGAGAGCCACCGACCGCACCGACGGCAGGGCCTCGGTGACCACACGAACGCCCGAGTCGAGCTCGGTGATCGTGTGGCCGTGGCCGTCCGAGTGCAAGCCGCTACGGGTAGACGGTGTCAGACGCGACGCGCGGCGCCTTAGCGGCGGTCACGGCGATGCTCGCCGCCACCACCGCCGCCGCCTCCGCCACGCGGTCCGCGGTCCCGGCCGCCGCCGTTGCGGTCTCGCGAGCCGCCTCGCGAGCCACCACCGCCGTCGCCGGTGCCAACGCCCGAGAGCTCCTCGGCGCTCTTGCCGGCCACCTGCGGATCGTCGGCCAGGCGCAGGCCGATGCGACCCCGCTCGCGGTCTACCTCGACCACGCGCACCTCGATCTCGTCACCTCGGTTGATCACGTCCTCGACGGTGTCGGGACGCGTCCCGGGGGCGATGTTCGAGATGTGCAGCAGGCCGTCGGTGCCCTTCGCGAGTTCGACGAAGGCGCCGAACGTCGTCGTCTTCACGACCTTGCCGGTGAACTCGTCGCCGACCTCGACCTCCTTGGTCATCGACCGGATGCGGTCGACCAGCGCGTCGCCCAACTCGCCGCTCGAGGCGTACACCCGGATCGTGCCGTCGTCGCTCACGTCGATCTGGGACTCGAACTCCTCGGACAGGGCCCGGATGGTCTCGCCACCCTTGCCGATGACCATGCCGATCTTGCTCTCGTCGATCTGGATCGACGAGATGCGCGGCGCGTGAGGCGACAGCTCGGCGCGCGGCTCGGCGATCTCCTCCGCCATCTTGCCGAGGATGTGCGTGCGTCCCTCCTTGGCCTGCGCGAGCGCGTCGCCCAGGATGTCGAAGGTCACGCCGGTGATCTTGATGTCCATCTGGAGGGCGGTGATGCCCTTCTCGGTGCCGGCCACCTTGAAGTCCATGTCGCCCAGGTGGTCCTCTACCCCGGCGATGTCGGACAGCACGATGTAGTCGTCACCCTCCTTGATCAGGCCCATGGCGATGCCCGCCACCGGCCGGAGGAGCGGCACGCCGGCGTCCATCAGCGACAGGCTGGAGCCGCAGACCGAGGCCATCGAGGACGAACCGTTCGACTCGAGGATGTCCGACACCACGCGGATGGTGTACGGGAAGTCCTCCTGCGACGGGATCATCGGCACGAGCGCCCGCTCGGCGAGCGCGCCATGGCCGATGTCACGGCGCTTGGGACCGCGCATGAAGCCTGCCTCCCCGACCGAGAACGGCGGGAAGTTGTAGTGGTGGAAGTAGCTCTTGGAGGTCTCGAGGCCGAGGGTGTCGAGCCGCATCTCCTCACGCGTCGTTCCGAGCGCGGCGACCGAGATCGCCTGCGTCTGACCACGTGTGAACAGCGCCGAGCCGTGCGCGCGGGGTGAGACCTTGGTCTCGATCGAGATCTCGCGGATCTCGTCGGCCGCGCGGCCGTCGGGGCGCTTCTTATCGATCGCGATGCGGCGCCGCACCAGCTCCTTCTCGAACTTGTCGAAGGCGAACTGCGTGGCGGAGCGCCGCTCCGAGAAGCCCTCGGAATCGGGGTCCCCGGCCAGCGCCGCGAGCGCGTCGGTCTCCACCTGCTTGGTGGCGTCCTGGCGCTCCAGCTTGTCCGGCACCTGGGTGGCGGCTTCGAGGGCACCGCCGAACTGGTCGCGCAGCTTGGAGTCGATGTCGGGATCGACCTGCGGGGGCGTGACCTCGGTCTTCGGCTTGCCGGCCTTCTCCTGCAGCTCGAGCTGCATGGCGCACAGTTTCTTGATCTCGCCGTGGGCGATGTCGAGCGCATCGAGGATCTCGGCCTCCGAGACCTCCTTGGCGCCGGCCTCCACCATCAGGATGGCCTCCTCGGTTCCCGCGACCACCAGGTCGAGAGAACCGTCGAGCAGCGACTCCTCGTCGGGGTTGACCACGAAGTTGCCCTCCTCGTCCTGACCGATGCGCACGGCGCCAACCGGCACGGGAAAGGGGATGTCGGAGACCATCAGCGCGGCGCTCGCGCCGTTCATGGCCAGGATGTCGTAGGGGTGCACGTGGTCCACCGAGAGGGGGATCGACACGAGCTGGGTCTCGCGCCGCCAGCCCTTGGGGAAGAGCGGGCGCAGCGGACGGTCGATCATGCGGGCGGTGAGGGTGCCCTTCTCGCCGGAGCGGCCCTCGCGCTTGAAGAAGCTGCCGGGGATCTTGCCCGCGGCGTACATGCGCTCCTCGACGTCCACCGTAAGGGGCAGGAAGTCGACGTCGCGCTCGTTGCCGGCCGTCGCGGTGGAGAGCACCACCGTGTCTCCGGCGCGAACCACCACCGAGCCGCTGGCCTGCTTGGCGAGCTTTCCGGTCTCGAGACTGATCTCGATCCCGCCGATCTCGACCGAGACGCGGCTCATTCCATCACTCATGCTGTTCCTCCTAGCGTCGCCTCCGGTTGGCGACTTGTGTTTTCAGATCTCTCGATAAGAGTTCGGGCGAGGGTAGCAGTGGGTGGTGCCTTCTCGACCTCTGCCCGAGGCCTCGAGCGCACTGATGCCACCGGGATTGCGCTGCGGCCCCCCACACGTCTACCGGCGGAAGGTGGCCAACAGCTCGGGCTCCGGCAAACCGGGGTGTGGTACGCCGTCCACGAACAGCGTCGGCGTGCTCGCCACCCCGGCTCTTATCCCTTCGCGGAAGTCCCCGGCAACCCGCTCAGCCACGATCTCCGAGCGCCGGTCCAGCTCGAAGCGCTCCAGATCCATTGCCAGCTCGCGCACCCGCGCCCACAGGTGCGGGTCATCGAGCCGCCCCTGGTCGGCGAACAGCGAGTCGTGCATCTCCCAGAACTTGCCCTGTAGCGCCGCCGCCTCGACGGCATGGGCGAGCACTTTCGCCCGCGGGTGCTTCGACACCACCGGGAAGTGACGGAAGACACGCGTAACCGGCAGCCCGGCGAGCATGGTGTCGGCCTTGGCGCAGTACGGGCACTCGTAGTCGCCGTACTCGATTACCACCGTCGCGCCGCTGCCACGGACGTGGTCCTCGTGCGACACCGGCGGCAGCTTGGCGCTGCCCAGCGAGCCCTCCACGAGGCTCGGACCGCGCTACGCGGCGGCCGGCTGCTCGAGCGCGTCGAAAATCAGGTTGGCGCCGGGGATCTCGAGCGGGCTTGCCGACATGTAGGACCACGTGACGACGCCGTCCGGGCCGATCATCACGAGCGCCCGGCCTGCGATGCCGCGCTCTTCGATGTAGACGCCGAACTTCTTCGCCACCTCGCCCTTCGGGTGGAAGTCGGCGAGTAGCGGCATCGTGAGGTTGCCCTTGGCGGCGAACTCCTTGTGCGCATAGGCCGAATCGACCGACACGCCGTACAGCTTCGCCCCCTGCTCCTCGAGCTCGCCGAGGACCTCCTGGTACACGTTCAGCTGGTCGGTGCAGACCGGGCTGAAGTCGAGCGGGTAGAACACCAGCACGCTCGTCTGCCCCGCGAGATCCGCCAGGGAAACCTCGTTGCCGTCTTGGTCGGGGAGCGTGAAGTCCGGAGCCGGGGTGCCCGGCTCGATCATCGACGCAGGCCGAGCTCGGCGATCAGGCCGCGGTAGCGGTCGAGATCCTTGGCCTGCAGGTACTTGAGCAGGCGCCGGCGCTGCCCGACGAGCATGAGCAGCCCGCGACGGGAGTGATGGTCCTTCTTGTGCTCCCGGAGGTGCTCCGTGAGATGGTTGATGCGCGCCGTGAGCAGCGCCACCTGGACCTCGGGCGAGCCGGTGTCGGCATCGGTCTTGCCGTGCTTGCCGACGATCTCCTTCTTGTCCTCAACGGTCAGGGTCACGAGGCGGGAACCGTAGCAAAGGCCACTGCGCCCGCTCAGGCCGCAGCGATCCCCCGCGCCCGGTCCACGTCGGCCCACATCTGCTCCACCAGCGCCTCGACCGACTCGAAGCGCCGCTCGCCCCGCAGGCGCTCGAGGAAGGCCACGCGCATGGTCTTGCCGTAGAGGTCGCCCTCGAAGTCGATCAGGTGGGCCTCGACGAGCAACCCACGACCACTCTCGAACATGGGCCTCACGCCCACGTTCACCGCGGCCGGATGGGCAGTTCCCTCCACGGTGACCCTGGCGGCGTAGACCCCATGCCCGGGGCAGGCGTGCCGGTCGTCGGGCACGAGGTTCGCGGTGGGCATGCCGAGCTCGCGCCCCCGCCTGTCCCCGGAGGCGACCTCGCCCTCCATCAAGAACGGCCGGCCGAGCAGCCGCGCCGCGTGCGCGACCTCCCCCGCCGCGATGAGCGCACGGATTCGGCTGGAAGACACGGTCTCCCCGTCGAGCTCGACGAGCGGCGCCACACGCGTCTCGAACTCGGAGAAGGAACGCAGGAGGTCGGCATCTCCTCCGGCGCGCCACCCGAAGCGGAAGTTCTCTCCGACCGAGACCTGCGTGGCCATCGTGGCGCGGATAAGCACCTCGTCGATGAACGTGGCGGCCGGCTTCTCGGCGAAGTCGTGGTCGAAGGGGATGGCCACGAGCTCCTGCACTCCGAGCTCGGCGATCAGGTCATGCCGGATCGCGAGAGTGTCGAGCAGCTTGGGCATCGCCTCGGGGTGGAGGACGGCAAGCGGGTGGGGTTCGAAGGTGAGCACGGTGTCGCTCCCCCTGATCACCTCTTGGTGCCCGAGGTGCATGCCGTCGAAGGTGCCGATCGCCACGGTCCTGGGGCGCGGCTCGACATCGGGGAGCCAGGTGAACTTCACGGCGCGAGGACCACCACGGGCTTGAGCTCTCCGTCGCGCTGCTCGGCGATGGCGATCAGGCGGCTGTCGCTCATCAGGCGGACGCCCGCGGGGGGGCCAGCAGAGGGTGCGCCGCTCCAAGGAGCGGCAACCGACACCCCGTGCGAGGCCGAGCGGGCATCCCCGTCGTCGAGCTCATGGCCGGGGAGAAACGCGAGGGCCTCCTCCAGCGACACAACCCGCTCCTCGTGCGCATCCTCCAGCCTGAACGGTCCGATCGCCGTTCGCTCGAGCTCCTCGCAGTAGGCGTCTCCGAACGCGGCCACGAGTTGACGCACATAGGTCCCGGCCGAGCACTCGACCTCGACACCAACGCGATCGTCCTCGCGCCACAGCTCCTCGAACCGGTGAACCGTCACCTGCCGCGGCTCGCCCTCGACCGGATCGCCCCGGCGTGCGCGAGCGTAGAGTCGCTCGCCCGCCACCTTGACCGCCGAGTAGGCCGGCGGCCGCTGCAGGAACGTGCCCGTCGGGAGCTCCAGCCGATCTGGCACGCGCCCCGTCCGCGTGATCGTGCCGTCGCGATCACCGGTGTCGGACGTCGCCCCGAGTCGCGCCACGGCTCGATAGGTCTTCGGAAGGGCCATCAGATAGCGCTGTACCCGCGTGGCGCGTCCGAGGAGCACGAGCAGGAGCCCGGTGGCGAACGGGTCGAGCGTGCCGGCGTGGCCGACCTTGACGCCGCGGGGCAGGCCCCGGCGCACCCGAGCCACCACGTCGTGGGAGGTGACGCCCTCGGGCTTTCGCCAGAGGAGAACGCCCGAGTCGGCCATCTCAGTCGAGCTGTTCGCCGACCTCGCGACGCAGCCGCTCGAGCAGCTCGGGAAGCGGCAGCTCAGTGGAGAAACCGGCGGCCTGACGGTGCCCTCCCCCACCCATCTCGCGGGCGATGCGCGAGACGTCGACGGCCCCGTTGGGAGCGCGCAGGCTGACCTTGCGCCGGCCGGCGCGGTCCGCCGCCAACAGCTCGCGCACCAGTACCGCCACCGCGGTGCCCTCGATCGAGCGGACGTGGTCGACGATGCCCTCCGAGTCCTCTTCCTGCGATCCCGTCTCCCGGAAATCCTCGGCCCGCAGGTGCGTGACCGTGATTCGCCCGTCGTCGTAGCGGCTGATCCGGTCGAGGGCGCGCGAGAGCAACTGCAGCCTGGCCCAGGGCAGATTCTCGTACAGGCGCCGGTACACGGCCTGGACATCGACCCCGATCTCGATCAGCTCGGCGGCCACGCGGTGGGCCTCGGGTGTCGTGTTCTGGTACATGAATTTGCCGGTGTCGGTGATCAGGCCGACGTAGAGCGCCTCGGCGATGGGGGGAGTGACCTCGACGCCCAGCTGCTTGGACAGCCCATAGACGATCTCTGCCGTGCAGGAGGCGTGCGGGACGACCAGGTTGACGCTTCCGAAGCGCGTGTTGTCGTGGTGGTGGTCGATGTTCACGATGCGCGCGCCGGACTCGGCGATGAAGTCGACGGGCATGCGGTCGGCGTTCCCGCAGTCGAGGAAGACGACCAACCGATCGCCCAGGTCGGGCGGCGGCTCGGTGATCACTTCGTCGAAGGGCATCTCCTTGTACTCGTGCGGCAGCGGGAACTGGTTGGCGGGCATGAACATCAGCGCGTCCTTGCCGAGCAGGCGAAGCACGCCGTGCATGCCGAGGATCGATCCGAGGGCGTCGCCGTCCGGGTTCTCGTGCGTGATGAGGAGGAGCCGCTCGGCGTCGCGCAGCTCGTCGACCACCATGTCGATCTCCGTGCCGACCGTCACGAGCCGGGACCTTCCCCCGGCTCGTCCTGCTCGAGCAGCTCGTTTATCCGCATTCCGTGATCGATGGAATCGTCGTAGAAGAACTCGAGCGTGGGCGTGCGCTTCATGCGCAGCTGCTGCCCGATCTGGGACTGCAGGCGGGCGCGCGACGAGCGCAGGCCCTCGAAGGCGAGCTCCCGCTCCTCGGGCGTGCCGAGCACGCTGAAGTAGACGCGCGCATGCCGTAGGTCGGGGCTGGTCTCGACGGAGGTGAGGGTCACGAAGCCGATGCGGGGATCCTCGAGCCGCTCGGTGACGTACGCGGAGAGGACCTCCCTAACCGCTTCGTTCACTCTTCGGATCCGGCCGCTCGGCATGCTAACGAAGTACCTCGTCGGCCGATAGAAGCGAGCGCTCCACGCGCACTCCCTCGGGGAATCGGCCGAGCAAATAGCGCTCCACGGCGGCCGCCAACTCAGAGACGCCGCTCGCGTCGCGGCCAACGAGCGCGGCGGTGAGGGTCGAGCGCTGCCACAGGTCGTGGCCGTCGGTCTCGGCCACCGCGGCGCCGAAGCGCTGCCGTAGGTGGGCCTTGACCGAGAGGAGCTCCTTGCGCTTGCCCTTGAGGCTCGCGTTGCCCGGAAAGTGAAGCTGGATCTCGAGGACGTAGATGAAAGCCACGCGACCACTAAAGGGCGCGTTCCACCTGGCGCATCTCGTACGCCTCGATCACGTCGCCCTGCTTTACGTCCGCGAAGTTCTCGAGCACGACGCCGCACTCGAAGCCGGCGGCGACCTCGCGGGCGTCCTCCTTGAAGCGACGCAACGAGCCGATGCGGCCTTCGTAGGCGACGGTGCCGTCGCGCACGAGGCGGACTGTGGCACCGCGCTTGACGGTGCCGGTGAGCACGAAGCAGCCGGCGATCGTGCCGACACGCGAGGCACGAAAGGTGTCGCGGACCTCGATCGTGGCCACGGTCTGCTCGACCTCCTCGGGCTCGAGCAACCCCTCCATGGCCGAGCGGAGATCCTCGATCGCGCGGTAGATCACCGTGTAGGGCCGGATCTCGACCCCCTCGCGCTCGGCGATCGAGCGCGCGTCCTGCACTGGCCGCACGTTGAAGCCGATGATCACGGCGTCGGAGGCAGAGGCGAGCATGACGTCGGACTCGTTGATGCCGCCCACGCCGTCGTGGATCACGTTGACCGTGACCTGGTCCTGCGGCAGCTTGGCGATCTCGTCCTCGATGGCCTCGAGGGAACCGGCGACATCGGCCTTCACGATCAGGGCGAGCTCGGTGGCAACACCCTGCTGGGCTCGGGTGAAGACGTCCTCGAGGGAGACCTTGACGCCCTGGCGGCGCGCGAGCGCCTCGGTCTTCAGCCGGTGCGCGCGGTCGCCGGCAAGATGCCGGGCAAGGCGCTCGTTCTCCACCACGCGCACGTGCTCACCCGCCTCCGGGACCCCGTCGAAGCCGAGTACTTCGACAGGCTCGCCGGGCAGCGCCTGCTGCACCCGCTCGCCGCGGTAGTCGTGCATCGCGCGGACCCGGCCCCAGGCGGCTCCCGCCACCAGGGCGTCGCTGATGTTGAGGGTGCCGCGCTGGATGAGGACCGACACGACGGGCCCGCGACCGGGATCGAGACGCGACTCGATCACGCTGCCCGAAGCCTCGGTGTTCGGATTGGCCCTGAGCTCGAGCAGCTCGGAGATCGTGACGATGGTGTCGAGCATGTGGTCGAGGCCGTCCCGGGTCTTGGCGGAGACGTCGACGAACTCCGTGTCGCCGCCCCAGTCGGCGGGTGTCAGGCCCTGTTGGGCGAGCTCGCCGCGTACCCGGTTGGGGTCGGCGCCCTCCTTGTCGATCTTGTTGACGGCCACCATGATCGGCACCTCGGCGGCCTTGGCGTGGTCGATGGCCTCGACCGTCTGCGGCATCACGCCGTCGTCGGCGGCCACCACGATCACCGCGACATCGGTGACCTTGGCGCCGCGGGCGCGCATCGCGGTGAACGCCTGATGCCCGGGGGTATCCAGAAAGCTGATCGTGTGGCCCGTGTGGTGGACCTGGTAGGCGCCGATGTGCTGGGTGATGCCGCCCGCCTCTCCGGCCACGACCTCCGTCTCGCGGACCGCGTCGAGCAGCGAGGTCTTGCCGTGGTCGACGTGACCCATGATCGTGACCACGGGCGGACGCGCGATCAGGTCGGCCTCATCGTCGTCGTACTGCGGATCGTCCTCGACGACGTCCGCCGCGTGCACGATCTCCACCTTCTTGTCGAACTCCTCGGCGAGAACCTGGATTGCGTCGTCGCTGAGGGTCTGGGTGAGCGTGGCCATCTCGCCCAACGTCATCAGCTTCTTGATCACCTCGGCGGTGGCCAGCCCAAGGGTCTCGGCCACCTCCTTCACGGTGGCGCCCGAGTTCAGGGCGACGGGGCGGTCCTGCTCCGCAGCGGCCTCCTGCTCGGCGGCGAGCCGCTCGGCCTCCAGGTCGCGCTCCACCCAGGGCGTGCGGCGGCGGCGCCCCCGGCGGCGCGGCGGCTGCTGAGGCGGGGGCGGGCCACTCGGGCGGCGTCCGGCCTGCGAGCCCTCGATGACCACGCGGCGGCGACGGCCGCCCGAGCCGGCGTCACGAGTGGGCCGTGCGGGGCGTGCCGCGCCGTCCGGTCCGGTGCCGCCTGCGGGCGGGCCCGGTGCACCGGCGGCATCGGCGGGACGTTGCGCCGCCCCGGAGCCATTGCTCTGGGTGGCCGCGCCGTTGGCCTGGACGGCCTCCTCGACCGGCGGCGAGAACGCACGAAGTATGTCGTTCTCGTCGACGCTCGAGGCGGCCGCCTTCACGTCAAGACCCGCGCGCTGGAGGACGGCGATGACCTCCTTGCTCGGGATTCCCCGCTCCTTGGCTATCTCATGAACTCGCTTCTTCGCCATTGATGACTGAGTCTAAGTGGTCGCCGTCGTGAGTACGGTCGTGCTTGGGCGAGCGAAAATCAAGGCTGGCAAGGACGCAAGGCGAAGCCAATGCCGTAGCCATTGGTGAGCCTGAGGACGCCGCCAGGCGAAGATTTGCAGCCGGCCAGGTGCGGGGGTACTCACGGCGGGGGCCACCTAGGCTCCAGCCGCGGGCTCGGGTGCGACGGGATCGTCCTGATCGTCTGTGGCGTCGGGTGCGACCGGGGCGTCTTGATCCTCGGGTGCGCCACCGACCGGGGCCTGATCGGCAAGCGGTGGGGCCTCGGCGACCGGAGCGGCCTCAGGGTCGGGCTCGTCCTCCTCGACGGCGTCCCCCTCCTTGTCGACGAGCGCCTGGTGGCCCGGAAGGCCGCAGTAGCGGGAGCCAGACAGGGACGCGTTCGGACAGCGCCGGCCACTCGTGAGGATCGCGGCGCAGCGCCCCGATACCTCCTGATCGTCCTCGTACTCGGTCTCCTCGTCGGCGAACTCGGTCTCCGAGCGAATGTCGACCCTCCAACCGGTGAGTCGCGCGGCCAGACGGGCGTTCTGGCCCTCCTTGCCGATCGCCAGCGAGAGTTGGTCGTCGGGCACGATGACGGTGGCCTGACGGTTCTCGTCGTCCACGAGCACTTCGCGCACGCGCGCGGGGGAAAGCGCCTTGGCCACGAAGCGGGCCGGCTCCTCGTTGAACGGGATGATGTCGATCTTCTCGCCCCGCAGCTCGGAGACGACCATCCGCACCCGCGATCCGCGCGGACCGACACACGCCCCCACCGGGTCGACGCCCCCGGCGTGCGAAATGACCGCGATCTTCGAGCGGTAGCCGGGCTCGCGGGCCACGTTCTGGATCTCGACGAGCCCGTCGGCGATCTCGGGCACCTCGAGTTCGAACAACTTGCGGATCAGCTCCGGCGAGCGTCGCGAGACGATGATGTTCGGACCCTTCGTCTGGTTCGAAACGTCGCTGATCACGGCCTTGACCCGCGAGCCGTGGTCGTAGCGCTCGTTCTCCACCTGCTCGGACTTGGGCAGGAGGGCCTCCACCCGCTCGCGCAGCTGCACCAGCGTGTAGCGCGAGTCGGACTGCTGGACGATCCCGGTGATCAGCTCGCCCACGCGGTCCTGGTACTCGTCGAACATCATGTCGCGCTCGGCCTCGCGGATGCGCTGGAAGATCACCTGCTTGGCCGTCTGGGCGGCGATGCGGCCGAAGTCGTCGGGCGTGACCTCGCGCTCGTCGATCTGGTCGCTGTACTCGGCCAGGAGCTCGGGGTCGATCTCCGGCTCCTCGGGCTCGCGCATCTCACCCGTGTCGGGGTCGATCGTCGGCTCTTCGGGCTCGACCTCGGCCAGCAGCCGGTCCTCGAGCTCCTGCGGCAGGAGCAGCTCGAAGACGCGGAAGTCGCCGGTCTCGCGATCCATGTCGACCCGCGCGTAACGGGCGGCGTCCGGCTGCTTCTTGTAGGCCGACAGGAGGGCGTCCTCGAGGGCTTCCATCAGCCGCTCGGCGGAGATGCCCTTCTCGCGCTCGAGCACATGGACCGCCTCGACGATCTCGATCGACATCGCTCAGCTCTCGATCAGGTTGCTGCGGAAGATCTCCGCATAGGGAATGGAGATGACGCCGGTGTCGGCCGCCACCGTGACCTCCTCGTCAGAGGCGCCGACCAGCTCGCCGGTGAAGCTCTTGTGGCCGTCGCGGGCCTGCCGCGTGCGCACCCGGGCGCGCCGACCGACGTAACGGCGAAAGTGGTCGGGCTTGGTGAGCGGGCGCTGCGGGCCCGGTGAGGACACCTCGATCGAAAACTCGGTGAGCAGGTCGCGTAGGTGAGCTGTGACCCGCTCGCACAGGCCGAGGCTCACGCCCTCAGGGTGGTCGATGAAGACTCGCAGCTTGGCGGCGGCCGCCTGTTCCGCGAGCAGCACCTCGACTTCGGGCTCGACGGCCATCAGGCGGTTCTCTATGCGCTCTTGAATAGTGCTCATTTGCGGGATCTCGGGTCGGTTTCGGGGCGAAAAAAAGGTGGGCTGCGAAGCCCACCTC
>JAABUN010001651.1_pt1 | contig 46999 bp, 40 predicted proteins | sample 5559311 | NCBI WGS metagenome assembly JAABUN01 (sample SAMN10711877, study PRJNA513370) | rock metagenome | isolation source: Antarctica rocks | place: Antarctica: Victoria Land, Siegfried Peak sud
GATTATCTGGATTGGGAGAATTTGAAATATCAGGTCAGATTAGGACTATCAAATGTTGGAAGCAGATTGAAAATCAATTTTTCAAAATTCAATCATAGTCTAATCTAATCTTGTTCGACTACTTACTATTGATTACATTTAGTTTTTGCGCGTTCGGTCAAAAGAAAAAAATGCCTGTGCCTTCGTTTAAGCCGAAGAAAACTATCGAAGCTATTCAATCTGATATTGCATCAGCAAAACAAGGCAGAGATATTTGGGCTAGTTACGACAAATTTGATGATAAAAGCACAGTATACTGTAAGGCAGATTCCACGCTATTTTTTATTTTTACATTTAAAGGCAGAACGCTTTTGGCTGAACCTAAAACTTTCTTTATTCAAGCTGATTCGACAGATGCCAAGGATGAACTTTCTTATTCTACTCGTCTTCAATTTATTGCCGATAACGAAAGAATCGAATTAAAAGCCGTTGACTATAAATTGTCGGGTAACATTGCCGAACTCAAGAGAAGCGTTTATTTTATTGCCACGCCTCAAATAGTCGAAAAAATAGCTAATGCCAAAATTCTCGATTACAGAGTCGGAACTTTTGAAAACAATCTAGTCAATTCGGAGAGAAATAAAATCAAAATATTTCTAAGTTTATCTACACCTTATTAATATCGAAAATATGAATAAATTTTTCACGTCAAACTTAGCGGAAGTTGACCGCACAATCAGCGACGCAATCAATAACGAGACGCGCCGTCAGTCGAACGGTTTAGAGCTTATCGCGTCGGAAAATTTCGTGTCCGAAGCGGTTCTCGAAGCGATGGGTTCGGTTTTTACGAACAAATATGCCGAAGGTTATCCGGCGAAACGGTATTACGGCGGCTGTGAGTTTGCCGATGTGGTCGAGAATCTAGCAATTGAACGTGCCAAAAAGATTTTCGGCGCGGAACACGCTAATGTTCAGCCGCATTCGGGCGCGCAGGCGAATATGTCGGTTTTTCTGGCGGCTTTGAATCACGGCGATAAGATTCTGGGAATGAATCTGTCGCACGGCGGGCATTTGACGCACGGGCATCCGATGAATTTTTCGGGGATAAATTTTGAAGTCGCCGATTACGGCGTTTCAATCGAAACCGAGACGATTGATTACGACGAGCTGCAAAAGAAAGCCGAAGAAAACAAACCGAAAATGATTATCTGCGGCGCGTCGGCGTATCCGCGAATTATAGATTTTGCGCGCATTTCGGAGATTGCAAAATCAACGGGAGCGATTGTGATGGCGGACATCGCGCACATTGCCGGACTAGTCGCCGTCGGGCTTCATCCGTCGCCCGTTCCGCACTGCGAATTCGTTACGACGACGACGCATAAAACTCTGCGCGGTCCGCGCGGCGGGCTGATTTTGTGCCGCGAGGAGTTTGCCAAAGACACAAATAAAGCCGTGTTTCCGGGCGTTCAGGGCGGACCGCTCGTCCATATTATCGCGGCGAAAGCGGTCGCGTTCGGCGAAGCTCTGCGCGAAGATTTCAAAATTTATCAGGAACAGGTTTTGAAAAACGCGAAAGTTTTAGCCGGGACATTGAAAGATGAAGGCTTGCGAATCGTGTCCGGCGGAACGGACAATCATTTAATATTGGTTGACGTATTTGCGAGCGGCGCAGGAATTACCGGAAAAGTCGCCGAAAAAGCGCTCGACGCCGTTCACATTACGGCGAACAAAAACACGATTCCGTTTGATAAAAATTCACCGTTTGTCGCTTCGGGAATTCGACTCGGAACTCCGGCGCTGACGACGCGCGGAATGAAGGAAACGGAAATGCGCGCGATTGGAAAAATGATTGCCGCCATTGTCCGTGAGCCGGAATCCGAAGAAATAAAAACGAATGTGAAAAGCGAAGTTTTAGAGATGACCGAACGATTTCCGCTTTACGAACGGCGTTTTACGGAAGGAAAAACCGGCGCGATTTCAGCAAGCTAAAAAGAATTAGCCACGAACAGACCCGAAAAAACACGAAAATAAAACTGAAAATCAAGACGAAAATTAAACAAATTTTTTGTCGTTTAGAATTACCTTTCGTGAATTTTCGTGTCTGTTCGCGGCTGAAATTTCCTAAAATTATGAGCAATTTATCGGACATCGGTTTTCCGGTCAAAACGGACGAGGACGTTAATGTTTTGATTACCGAAACCATCAATCGGGTCGAGGCAATCAAATGTCCGCAAGGGTTTTATTTGAGATTTTCGGACACGTCGGGCGCGGAAATTTTTCTTCAGGGAAACGAGAAACAGGAACTCATCGGTTTTAATCCGCATTTTGACGGGGAAAGTCGGCGAATCGTTCGTTTGACACTGGCAATCGAGCGCGATTCGTCGGAACTCGACGGCGGTTTTCACGCTTGGGCAAATCCGGGCGAAGAAGAAGATTCGGGCGATTATCCGTTTGTGTTCGACGTGCCGGATTTTCGGATGAATAGCGAAATTGAATTGCCCGCAAATCGTGAAATTCAATTGACGGCGTTTGCTTCCAACGACTTTAAGATTTACGAAGACGAGCGGGATTATTACGACGCGCAAACCGAAGAACCGGGATTTGCCGCCAAGTCCTTTGTGCCGAGCGGGCTTTTTACGGCGACTGAAAACAGCGACGCGCCGCCGCGCCCGATTGGAATTTTCGCGGGCGAAATAAAAGCGTTTGAATTAAAAACGAACGAATTAAGCGGCGAAAATTTTTACAGCTTTTTAGTGGAAACTCTCGGCGGCGAAGTCGATGTCGTCGCGGATGTAAAATTAGTCGCGGGCGAGCCGAAAATCGGCGGCGTCGTCAGCGGACAATTTTGGCTTTCAGGCAGAATCATTGATTTGCCGGAGTTAGTGCAGATAACAAAGAGCGTAAATTAGAGTCGAAAATTATTCGCCGCCCGCGTCTTCAAACTCCAATTGCTCGACGATTTGGCGGGCTTCTTCGTTGTCGAATTCAAACGCCTGCTGCTCGAGCGCGTTGCGGACAATATCGTAATAAATCGAATCGTCGAGCAGCGGCAGAATAGATTGCGTCGGCAGTTGGGCGAGCGTTTCGTAAGCGACGGCGCGTATTTGCGCCAGCTCGGTTTGACGGACGACTTCCGCGATTTCGCCCGCCGGAAAACGGTCGAAAAGAATATCGGCAAGCACGTCGATTTTCTCGAAATCGTTTCGCTCGAATGCGCGCGTCGCAAGTTGAATAAAAACCTCAGCCGATTCGGTCTGCGCTTCTAAAACGTCGGCGCAGGTTTCGGCAACGGTTTTTATTTCACGAAGTTTTTCGGTATTTTGGCGAACTGTCGCGTCTTTAGCTTGCTCGTCGAGAGCGGAAAGAAGACGACTCAATTCCCAATCGGCGTGAGCGTCGTAGGAAAATTTCTGTTTGGGCGCGGCTTGGTTGGCTTCGATAACGCCTGCCAGCATTTTTTTTGTCAGCGGACGCAAGCCTTCCCAAACACTTTCAACCCGCGCGCCGAAATCTTTTATCATCATTTCAATACTTCTAAGTTTGCAATAAATGGTTTGATTTGTAAATGGAAAAATCTACAGTCCGCAGTCTGAAGTCCATAGTCCTGAGTCAGGAATCTATTTTACCCGGGACGCTCAATTTTTTGACTGCGAACTTCAAACTGCGGACTAAATTTCCCCTGAAAATAAAAACGACTAAACCATTTTCCGGCGCGTCTAAATAAAAGTTGCGTGGATTCATTCCCCGAAAAAAAACATTACAATTTGAGGTAATTATGGACAGAAGATATTTTTTGAAAGCGAGCGGCATCGGTTTAGCGAGTTTCGGTTTGATGACTGTCGCGCCGGGTTTTCTGCATCAGTTTGCCGACGCGCAGACGCTTACAGGTAAAAACGGAAAGCGCAAAATTCTCATCACGATTTTTCAGCGCGGCGCGGTTGACGGTCTCAACGTCGTCGTGCCGCACGGCGAAAGCGAATATTATAATCTGCGTCCGACGATTGCGATTGGAAAGCCGAATCAAGCGGACGGCGCTGTGAATCTCGACGGATTTTTCGGGCTTCATCCGTCATTAAAACCGCTCGAAAAATTCTGGCAGTCGAAGCAAATGGCGGTCGTTCATTCGGTCGGTTCTCCCGATAACACGCGCTCACATTTCGACGCGCAGGATTATATGGAATCGGCGACGCCGGGCGTTAAATCGACGCGCGACGGCTGGCTTAATCGTATTTTGCAGACCGAAAATAAAAAAGACGCGTCGCCGTTTCAAGCCGTCGCCTTGACCGGACAAGTTCCGCGCAGCCTTATGGGACGCGCGCCGACGGTTGCTATGACGAATCTCGCTGATTTTGCGATTAACGCCGGTGTTTATACAAGCGCCGTGCAGGGCGGTTTTGAAGGAATTTATCAGCAGATAAACGCCAAAGATTCTCTCGGCGAAACCGGCAAGGAAACTTTTGAAGCAGTCAACTTTTTGAAAAAGGCAAATCCGGCGCAGTATAAAGCGGAAAACGGCGCGCAGTATCCGAACTCCGCGCTCGGGCGCTCGCTTCTGCAAATCGCGCAGTTGGTTAAAGCAAACGTCGGTCTGGAAGTCGCCTTTGCCGAAGCCGGCGGCTGGGACACGCACTCGAACGAAGGCGGCGCGCGCGGACAATTAGCAAATTTGCTCAGAGATTTCGGGCAGTCAATCGCCGCGCTTGCAACCGATTTAGGCGCGCAGATGGACGACGTTGTAATTTTAACAATGTCCGAATTCGGCAGAACCGCCCGACAAAACGGCACGAACGGCACAGACCACGGACACGGCAACCAGATGTTGATTTTGGGAAACGCGGTCAAAGGCGGGAAAGTCTACGGCGATTGGAAAGGCTTAAAAGATGACCAACTCAACGAAGGGCGCGATCTAGCCGTTACGACGGATTTCCGCGACGTTTTCGCCGAAATCGCCGGACGACACTTGGGCAGCACTGCTTACGACAAAATATTTCCGGGTTATTCGGTCAACGCCAAAAACTTTCGCGGATTTATCGGTTAGAATTTAGCGAGAAAAAATTGATTGATGAAAGCCGTTTTGCAAAAGACGGCTTTTTTTAATTAGGACTTTTGTCACTGGGAGCGCGGGCATCCTGCCCGCTCTTGAACGCCAAAGCGGTCAAAAGCGTTTGAGTAAAATTCAATGTTGAATTTTACTCAAACGCTTTTGACCGCGCCGCCGCGCGCTTTGCGGGCAGGATGCCTGCGCTCCGACAAAGGCGCTTTTCATTCAAATTTGAGAAAGTCGTGTGATTCTTATAAATTGCTAAAGTTATTACAAAACGGTTCGGGCGCGAATCGGTTTGCCGGTTGCGGGTTTTCTGCCGATGATTAAAAAGCGTTGGAGCAGAGTTAGTCTTTCGGTTAATCGTTTCGGGATTTCGGCGTATTTGATGACGACTTTTTCGTTTTCGCTGTAAATTTTGAAATAGTTGAGGCGAAAAGTCGGGTAATAAACGCCGGGCAATAAGCCGAAACGCACCGATACGCGGCGCAGGATTTTCAGCCACGTTCCGGTGTTTATTATGACGCGCCCGTTTTCTTCGATTAAAAACGCGTCGTGCGTGTGTCCGAAAATGTAGGCGCAAACTTCAGGATTTTCGGCAAAAACGGCGCGGGCGCGGTTGAGATAAATGTTGGTCGCTTCGTCGGTCGGCGCGGTTTTGAAAAGCGGAAAAAGCTGCATACGAAACAGCGTGCGGCGAACGTCGCGGTAGATAAAATAAAGTGGAATACTGACCGCAAAGACGAAAAACCAGACAATCATACTTGCCGTGATAATCCAGCTGACGACGTTTCCGAAAATGCCGAGCCAGCGAACGACGGGATTTGCGAGCAAAATGTTTTCGTCGAAAACGCCGACGAATTGCAGAAATTGAGCGGCGAGCGCGATTGCCGTAATGGTCAAAAGCAGTAGAAACGGGACGAGCAGCCAGCGCAGAAAAATGTTCATCTCGTTGTAAAAATAGTTGGAAACGAGCCAGTCGGGAATCTGCCGAACATCGACCGAGCGAATGTCTTTGAGCCAGTTGCTCGCGCCGAAAACCGAATATTTGCTCGCGCCGGAAACAAGAGTTTTCGTTATAAAATAGCCGGGCGGCTGCGCGTTGATGTTGCCGTATTCGGGCGCGGAATTATACGGGTCAATCTGCTGTCCGTGTTCGACGTAGATTTTTCGATTATTTATTTCTCGAATTAAAAAAAGCGACGTGTCGAGCGCGATGTTGTAATTTTTTAATTTACCGGCAAATTCCGGGTAACAAGCCAAATCGTAATCGTGATTGCCGACCATCATCGTTACCTGAATTCGCTCGCCGATTGATTTTAACTGCTCGAAAATCTCCGTGTGAAATTTTATAATCTCGTCAATCTGCGCGACGCCTTCGATTGTCGTCAGTTCCCAGAAACCGAACGTGTCGCCCGCGATTATCAATTCTGTTTCCTTGTCTTTCTGCTCGAATTTTTGCAGAAATCCGACAAATTCTTTTGTAAAATCGCAGTGCATCAGCGAGCCGTCGCCGCCGAGATGCAAATCGCTGACAAAATAAAATTCTTTCGGCATAAATTATGGAACGCCGCGGCAGTTTGCCGGCATTCCGTTCAAAATAAACTTAAACCTTTAGTCTGAAAACAGTCAACGAATAGAAGATTAAACTTTCGGATAAATAAACGCCAAATCTTCGCCCTGTTTTGTTATGCTCTTTAGCGTGTTTGAACAAAGAAGCGACAAACTCGAAAGAATGGACACGGGCGATTATACGCCCGAAGAATATGAGCGCTGTCTCGCGGAGCTGGTTTTTATAAACCGTTTTTTAGGCGACGCGGCAGCTTTGAAAAATACGCTTCTGCGCGACGTTCAAAGCGAAGATTTACGAAATTTTTCGGTTCTCGATGTCGGCGCGGGTTCGGGCGAAATGCTGCGCGCGATTGCGAAATTTGCGCGAAAGCGAAACAGAAAATCAAATCTCTGCGGTCTGGAATTAAACGCTCGTTCGGCTCGCGCCGTTTTGGAAGAATCGAGAATTTACGCGGAAATTTCCGCCGTGCGCGGCAACGCCCTTTGTTTGCCGTTTGCCGATAACGCTTTTGATTACACAATCTGCACGCTTTTTACTCATCACTTTAAGGACGAAAACGTCGTCAAAATTCTGCGCGAAATGGCGCGCGTCTCGAGGCGAAAAATCTTCGTCGTCGATTTGCATCGTCATAAAACGGCTTATGCGCTTTACAAAATTTTCTGCACAGCTTTCGGCATCAGCGATTTTGTGCGCGGCGACGGCTCGCTTTCGATTCTGCGCGCTTTCAAAAAAGAAGAACTGGAAAATCTGGCAATTAAAGCGAATCTCTCGAAGATTTCCGTCGAAAGACATTTTCCGTTTCGCCTTGTTTTACAGGCAAATGCAAATGCTTCAAAATGAATTTAAATGCTCAATCCGATTTTAATTGTTGACGACGAGCGCGGAATCCGCGAAACTCTGCGCGGCGTTCTCGAAGACGAAGGCTTTACGGTTGAAGCCGTCGAGTCGGGCGAAGAATGCTTAAAATTAGTCGAGACGAAAAATTTCGCCTGTGTTCTGCTTGATGTCTGGCTTCCCGCAATTGACGGTCTGGAAACTTTGAAACGCCTTCGTGGACAGGGAAACGACGCGGCGGTCGTGATGATTTCTGGACACGGAAACATCGAAACCGCCGTTAACGCGACGAAATTAGGCGCGTTTGATTTTATCGAAAAACCTTTGTCGCTGGAAAAAACGATTCTGACGGTCAGAAACGCAATCAAGCAGAGAGAACTCGAAAGGGCGAATCAAAATCTGTCGGAAAAGCTCGCGCGCGAATATGAAATGGTCGGCGAATCGGTGGCGATGCGCGCGCTTCGCAAACAAATAGCGATTGTCGCGCCGACCGACGGGCGAATTTTGATTTCCGGCGAGTCGGGAACGGGAAAAGAATTTGTCGCCAGAGCGATTCACGCCCAATCGAAACGCCGAAACGCGCCGTTTGTCGAGATAAATTCCGCCGCGATTCCCGAAGATTTGGTCGAATCCGAGCTTTTCGGACACGCCAGAGGCGCGTTTTCCGGCGCGATAAATGCGAAAAAAGGAAAGTTTGAAATCGCCGACGGCGCAACGCTCTTTCTTGATGAAATCGGCGATATGTCGCCGCGTGTGCAGGCGAAAATGCTGCGCGTCCTTGAAGAACAGCGTTTTGAACCTGTCGGAAGCAATACGCCGGTAAAGGTTGACGTGCGCGTTATTTCGGCGACCAATAAAAGTCTCGACGACTTAATCGAATCGGGCGAATTCCGCGCCGATTTGTTTTATCGTCTCAACGTCATTCCGTTTCAGATTCCGCCGCTGCGCGAAAGATTGGAAGACATACCCGCGCTGGTCGAACATTTTAACCGGAAATTTTCCGCCGCATACGGCAAAAAACCGAAAATATTTTCCGAAGACGCCGTTAACGTTCTGCAAAATTACGCGTGGCTCGGCAACGTCCGCGAGCTTCGCAACACAATCGAGCGAATCGTCATTATGCACGAAAACGAACTGGTCGCAACGGAAGATTTACCGGAATTTAATTCAAAAGACGCCGCGCCCGCGTCGAGTTTTCGCTTTCCGTCTTTCAAAGACGCGACCGACGCTTATCAACGTGAATTTATTCTGCACAAGCTCCACGAAGCCGACGGCAACGTTTCGCGGGCAGCGGACTTAATGGAAGTCGATAGAAGTCATCTTTACCGACGGATGAAAAATTTGGAAATTAGTTTTGAAAAAGAAAGGTAGAAAAATTGAGTTGATATTCGCACTGTTCAAGAACTTCCCGGACACAAAGACGTGCGAATGACGCGGATTTACACGCACGTTATGAAAAACAAATCAATCGTTAAAAGCCCGCTCGACGCGTGATAGAAATTTTCAACTATTTATTTCGGCGTTTATCATTTTATTGTTATACTGAAATCGTATTCTGCAACTTTGGCGAAAAGACAGTCGTAAGGGTTGTGTTATTAGTTGTTTAATCGAAAAAATTTGAGGAGCGTGGGAATAGAAAAATGGGATTATGGGCAAGAATAACACGTATGTTTCGTGCCGGAACGGGCGCGGCGCTCGATAAAATCGAAAACCCGGAAATGGTTTTACAGCAGACGATTCGCGAGATGCGCGACCGCGTGCCGGACTTGAATAATTCGGTGGCGCAGGTGATGGCGACCGAGCGCCTTTTGGCGAAAAATAAAGAGCGCCTGAGCGAGCAAGTTGTCGATTTGGATTCTAAAATCAAAGCGTCAGTCAAAATGGGGCGCGACGACATTGCAACCGCTTACATTGGACAGTTACAGCAGTCGCAGCTTGAATTACAGAAAACCTCTATACAGCTCGACCAAGCCGCCAACGCTTCAAAACAGGCATTAAAGGCGCGCGATAATTATGAGATACAGATGAAGAAGCGCACTACTGAGGCGATGCAGCTTATCAGCGCGTCGAAACAGGCGAAATTGCAGGAGCAGCTGGCGCAGACGATGGAAACCTTCAACATCGGCGACGACGCTTCTACTTTTAACGAAATGCGCGAGAAAATCGACCGCCGCGTTGCCGCCGCCGAAGCTAAATTACAGCTCGGAACTTCGAGCGTCGACGCGCAGATGCACGACATCGAGCGCGAAGCGATGGATATGCAATTGCAGGATAAACTGCTCGAATACAAACAAAATATGGGCTTGCTCGGAAACGGCGCGAGCGCGGGCGGCAAACAAATTTCCGGCGGCTCGGAAGACGACGATTCCGGGACTTCTCACTAGGTTTTACTCGACGAATCGAAGGAAAAATAATTTGTGAAATAATCCGCAAAACTCGAACGCCAAAATTAGCATCTAGTAATTGATATGGCAGATTTAGCAAAATACCAGCAGGAATTTAATCGATACAACACCAAATACGTCAAAGAAGCCGTCAAAGAGCCGGTCAATTTTTGGGGTTTAGCCGGTTTTGCCGTCGCGGCGGCTTACACGCAAAGCATTATTCCTCTGCTCATCGCGCTTATGTGCGAGTTGGTTTATATGTTCGTCGTTCCGAATCTGCCGGCATATCGCCAGTTGGTCAATGGACGCGAGAAAAAACGGCTGCGTGATTTGAACATCTCGAACCGCAAGAAATTAATCGCGACCTTTACGCCGCGCGAACGCGAAGCGGTTCTTTATTTGGAGCATCAGAAAAATAAAATTCAGGAAAATTATCATAAATTCACAGGCGTTCGGCAGCTTCCGACCAATCTCAGAACGCTCGACCAGCGGTGGGAAGATTTCGTCGATTTGCTCGACGTTTACAAGCGCCGCAAACTGCATTTGAAATCAATTAACCGCCAAGCGGTTCACAACCAGTTGTCGCAGGCTTTTCGCGCCGCCGAAACGTCCGACGACCCGAAAACAAAACGCGTTCAGCAGACGAACGTCGAAATTTTGAAACGTCGCCTGGCTTCGTTCGACGAATTGGAAAGAAGCGTCAAACTCGTCGAAGGCCAATTGCAGTCGATTGAAAACTTTTTCGGTTACTTAAATGACGAAATCGTTACGATGTCAACGCCCGAAAAATTTTCGCTGCTCGATTTTGAACAGCTTTCCGATTCAATTTCGATGACCAAACAAATGCTCGACGCGACCGCCGATTCGGTCGGCGCGCTCGATTCTTACAATCGCGAGATGGGAAATTACGAACTTCTTCCGAACTCACAGTCTTAAAAAAAGAAATATTTTTTGCGGAGACCGCATATTTTTCATTTGACAGCGCATCATACAGTAACTTAACGAGGTGCGAATGATGAAAAAATATGCGGTTTTCTTTTTGGCGGCAGCCGGTTGTTTTGCTTTAGCGACGATAATTCCGGCTCAGTCGCGCAATAAACAGCCTGTTCCCGAAGGCGTAAAGGTCAATAAACGTCCCGCAGCCGAAGCGACGCCCAAACCGCCGCCGCAAAACGAGTCTTTATCCATTCCAGAAACTGCCGGTCAGTCAAATCCAACCGACGATACAACCGAAACAGACGGCGAAGTTCTGAAAATCGATACCGAAATCGTTTCGATTCCCGTCAAAATTTCCGACCGCAAAGGCAGATTTATCGGCGGCTTAACCAAAGAAAATTTTCAGGTTTTTGAAGATAACGCGCCACAGGAAATCGCTTATTTCTCTAACGAGCAACAGGCTTTTACGGTCGCGCTGGTTCTGGATATGAGCTATTCGACAAAGTTTAAGATTGCGGAAATACATCAGGCGGCGATAAATTTCATCGGTCAGCTGCGCGAAAAAGACCGGATAATGGTCGTCTCTTTCGACGGCGAAGTTCACGTTTTAGCCGAGCCGACAAATGACCGGCAAATTTTAGAGCGCGCCGTTCGCGGCACGCAAATCACACAGACCGGAACGAGCCTTTATGAAGCGATGGATTTGGTGATAAATGAAAAACTAAACAAAATCGGCGGACGCAAGGCAATCGTGCTTTTTACTGACGGCGTTGACACGACGAGCCGCAAATCAAATGATTTTAATAATTTAAGTGACGCGCTTGAATTCGACGCCATTGTTTACCCGATTCGATACGACACTTTTGCAGACGTTCAGGCACTGAAAAATAAACCCGTTATTATGACACCGGGACAGAAAAGTCCGATTCCGTCGAAAAATCCGTCGCCGTTTCCGTTTCCGTTTCCGACAAACACCGGCGGCGGAATCGGAACGCCCGGAACAGCCGGAACGACCACGGAAGATTATCGAAAAGCGGAAGAATATTTAAATGAAATGGCGAACCGGACAGGCGGCAGAGTTTACGAAGCGAGCAATACGGGCAGCCTGACGCAGGCATTTTCCAATATAGCCGCTGATCTGCGCGAATATTACAGTCTCGGTTATTATCCGAAAGACAATGCGAAACCGGGAAGAACACGCCGTCTAAAAGTTCGCACTGACCGAAAAGACGCGATTGTCCGGGCGCGGGAAAGCTATGTAGTCGGGAAAAAGGGAAAGTAACGGAAAGTGAAAAGTGGAAAATGGAAAATAGAAGACAAGTTCTTACATTTTCCGTTTACCACTTTCCACTATTCTAAATAACCGTTCCGTCCGGCACGGTCGAATTTTTCGGCACGATGATAATTCCTTCACGAATGTAAAAACAGCCTTTGGCGTCGTCGTAAGTTTGAACTTTGTCTTTGTTGACGAGCCGCGCGTTTTTGCCGACGCGGGCGTTTTTATCGATAATCGCGCCGGAAATTATAGTGTTTTCGCCGATGCCGATATGCGGTTTCTGTTTGGCGGCATTTGTTTGAATTTCCTCGAACGATTCAAAAAAATCAGCGCCCATCAAAATCGAATTTTCGATTTTCACGCCGAAATCGACGCGGCTTCTAAGTCCGATAATCGAATTTCTCGCGTGAACTCCGTTTAAGATACAGCCTTCGCTGACCATCGAATTGTCGATGTCGCAGTTATGCAGCTTTGACGGCGGCAGATAGCGGCTGCGCGTGTAAATCGGCGATTCGGTATCGAAGAAATTAAATTTCGGCAGCGGCGACGACAAATCCAGATTCGCCTGATAAAAAGCGCGAATCGTTCCGATGTCTTCCCAGTAGCCTTGAAAAAAATGCGCCTGGACGTTTAGTTTTTCAATCGCCGCCGGAATAATTTCGCCGCCGAAATCGACGCGCGCTTCGTCCTCATTTAAAAGCCCGACCAGTTTTTCAAAGTTAAAAACGTAGATGCCCATCGAAGCCAAGAAATGACGCTTTTCGGCGTCGCTCGCGGCTAGACCGAACTGCGTTGTATCGACGCGCATCGATTCGAGCGCGTCGCCTTTCGGTTTTTCCTTAAATTCGGTAATTCTGCCCGTTCCTTCCGCTTTCAAAAGACCGAAACCGGTCGCTTCTTCCGGTAGACAAGGAACGACGGAAACCGTAATGTCCGCGTTGGTTTCCAAATGACGCGCCAGAAATTTGCGGTAATCCATACGATATAAATGGTCGCCGGACAAAATCAAAAGCGTGTCGATTCCCAAACCGCGAAGATGCGGCAGAATTTGGCGCACGGCGTCCGCCGTTCCCTGAAACCACTGCGGCGAATCGGCGCGCTGTTCCGCTGCCAGAACTTCGACAAAGCCGGTCGAAAAGCTGGAGAATCGGTATGTTCTGGAAATGTGGCGATTCAGAGACGCCGAATTATACTGCGTCAAAACAAAAATCTGCGTGATATTCGAGTTAATGCAGTTGGAAACCGGAACGTCAATCAGACGATATTTTCCGGCGAGCGGAACGGCTGGTTTCGAGCGTTCCTGCGTCAACGGAAAAAGCCGTGAACCCGCGCCGCCGCCTAAGATTACCGCGACGACATTATCGTATTGAGCCATAGATTTTATGAAAAGATGATTCATCGGCGCGTTTGGTAAAGCAAGAAACCGGCGCTCTTTTTATGCTTTCAAGAATAGCCGCATTCATTATTTAATATCAAGCGTTATTTGGTTTTTCCGGCTGTTCTTTGACTTTCAATGCGCGTCGTGATAATTTTCTGGATTCAGGAATTTACAAACATTGCAATCTTGAAATCGTTCTTTTTCAGTCTAAAATACATCGGTTATCGTTTATAAATTAAGCGAAAAGGGAAAGTCGGGTGAAAAGCCCGCGCGGTCGCGCCACAGTAAAGCGAAGGATAAAGGATAAAGGATGAAGGATAAATAGAAAAAAAGATTTTATTTATCCTTTGTTCGACATCCTTTATCCTTCCAAAGTCTGGAAACCTCTCCGAAGTTTTTTAGCCAAAACACGTTTCGCGTTAAAACGTATGGCTGAGCCGGTTTGGTTTTTTTTCTCCTTTTGTGTGTGTAAAAAGTCCTGTCTGTGCTTGCCTTTAACGTTTTTAGGCAATCTTGGACAGGACTTTTTATTTTGAAAAAAATCGCACATAAACAAAAATCAACCTTTGCGCCTTCGCGCCTCTGCGGGAAATTCGCCTTCAAAAGTTTTGCTGTTTTGTGCATTTTGTCAATCGTTTTTCTTTTATCAAACTGCAAAACCGAAACAAAACAATCTACGGCAATTTTTCCGACGCGTGAAATTACGGACGATTTAGGGCGAGCCGTAAAACTTCCCGAACGGGTTGAGCGCGCCGTTTCCTTAGCGCCGAATCTGACGGAAATCGCGTTTGCCGTCGGCGCGGGCGACAAATTAGTCGGCGTTACGACTTACTGTAATTACCCGCTCGAAGCTCAGAAAATTCAAAAAGTCGGCGACACGATAAATCCGAACATCGAAAATATCATCGCGCTGAAGCCGCAAATCGTGCTGGTTTCGACCGCCTCGCAAATCGAATCTTTTACGCGCCGGCTCGAACAGCAGAACATCCACGTTTTCGTTACCAATCCGAACAGTCTGGACGACGTTTACAAAAGCATCGATAAAATCGGCGAAATTTTCGGGCGAAGTGAAAAGTCGAAAGAGATTGTCGAATCGCTGCAAAAGCGCGTCGCGGCGATCGAATCGAAGACAAAAACGGGCAAGGTCGAAAAAGTTTTCGTGCAAATCTCGAAAGAGCCGCTTTTTACAATCGGGCGAGAATCTTTTTTGACCGATTTGATTGAACGCGCCGGCGGCGTTTCGCTGACAAAAGACGTTGCCGCCGCTTACCCGAAATTGAGCAAGGAAACGGCGCTGGCTTCAAACCCGGAAGCGATTATTTTGTCAGACAGCGAAGACAACCGTGAGCCGAACGAGCTTTTCAAAGATTCTCCGGCGGTCAAAAACGCCAGAATTTTTCGGATAGACGCCGATATTATTTCGCGTCCCGGTCCGCGCCTCGTCGACGCGCTCGAACAGATTGCGCGGGCTTTGCACCCGGAAAAGTTTTAACTTTTAGAGGCGAAAAGAGAATTTAACCACAGATGAACGCCGATGAAAACAGATTAAATCAGGATTTTGAAGCGCGAAATTCAAAGCCGAAAATCCGAAAATCTCTGCAACTCGGCGGTTTATTGATTTTTCTGCTTGGATTATCGCTTCTCGTCGCGGCGCTTTTGGGCAGTGAAAAATTATCGTTCTTTGAATTAAACGAACAGCAAACCGCGATTTTGTTCGACATTCGCCTGCCGCGCGTGTTTTTGGGCGCGACGGTCGGCGCGAGTCTGGCGCTGGCGGGCGCGAGTTTGCAGTCGCTGCTGAGAAATCCGCTCGCCGAACCGTATTTGCTCGGCGTCTCAAACGGCGCGGCGTTGGGAACAATGCTGGCTTTCGTGTTTTTTTCTCAATTTGAGTGGGCGCGTCCGGTGATGGCTTTCGCGGGTGCGAGTCTGGCGACGTTCGTGGTTTATCAAATGGCGAAAAGCCGCGCCGGTATGAATGTCGAACGGTTAGTTTTGGCGGGCGTCATCGTTACGACGTTTCTTTCGTCAATCATTGTTTTGATGACGAGTTTGATTGACGCGACAAAGCTGCGGAGCTTTACGTTCTGGCTTCTCGGCGATTTGTCGCAATCGACGAAAAACGGTTTTTATTTGAGTTTGGCGGCGGTTTTAATCGGCAGTTTCGTATTGATGCGGCGGGCGCGGGCGCTCAATCTGATGATGATTGGCGAGCGCGACGCGTTTGATTTCGGCGTCGAAGTCTATAAAACGAGACTGGCGGTTTTCGCAACGTCGAGTTTATTAGTCGGAACGTCGGTCGCGGCGAGCGGTTCGGTCGGCTACGTCGGCTTAATCGTGCCGCATCTGGTTCGGCTGGCAATCGGCAGCGACAATCGGCTCGTCATTCCATTTTCGGCATTAGCGGGCGCAATTTTCGTCGTCCTTGCCGACACGGTTGCGCGTGTCGCCATCGCGCCGCGCGAATTGCCCGTCGGCGCGATTACGGCTTTAATCGGCGCGCCGCTGTTTATTTATTTGCTGAGGAAGAATTAGCCACGAACAGACACGAAAAGAAAAGTGAAAAGGTTAAAGAGGTTAAAAGTGAAAAAGCAACTTGTGCGGCTTTAACTTTTTCACTTTTTCACACTTTAACTTTTTCACTTTTTTTTTCGTGTTCTTTCGTGTCTGTTCGCGGCTCAAAAAATGCTCGAAGTTCAAACCATCACAATCGGTTACGGCGCTTGCGAAGTCGTTAAAAACGTTTCGTTTGCTTTGCAGCAAAGTCGTCTGCTGGCAATCGTCGGCGCGAACGGCGCGGGCAAGACGACTTTGCTCAAAGCTCTGAACGGCGGTTTGCCAATTTCTTCGGGCGCGATTTTGGTGAACGGCAAAAATATTAAAGATTTTTCGAGGCGTGAAATTGCGCGGGAAATCGCCGTCGTCGCTCAGGAAAACGAGACGAAATTTCCCGTAACCGTTCTCGAATTCGTTTTGTCGGGACGCTTTGCTCACGGCAATTCGTTCGGCTGGGAAAACGCGGACGATTTGCGGGCGGCGCGGGAAGTTTTGAGACAGTGCGATTTAGCGAATTTTGAAAATCGACTGATGAACCGTCTGTCGGGCGGCGAGCGGCAACGGGTTTTATTTGCGCGCGCGCTCTGCACCGAAGCGCGGATTTTACTGCTCGACGAGCCGACGGCGAATCTCGATTTCGCGCACCAGACGCTGATGTTTCGGCTTGTCCGTCAAAAATGCGAATCCGGCAACTCGGCGGCGGTCGTCATCACGCACGATTTGAATTTGGCTTCGGAATTCGCCGACGAGATTTTGCTGCTCAAAAACGGCGCAACCGTCGCGAGCGGCACGCCCGAAAAAGTTTTAAGCGCGAATAATTTGCGCGAAGTTTTCAATGTCGAAGTTTTGCTCGACGCTCATCCTTTGAGCGGCAAGCCGAGACTGACGATGACATACGGAAAGTAACGGTTGATATTTTATAAAATTATAAAATAATCGGCTCGGCAATTAACCAAAAGACGGCGATACAAGGGAAGTTCGGTTTAAGGAACAATTCCGGCACTGCCCGCGCAACTGTGATTAGCGGAAAACGAAGCGGAAATTATGTAAAATGTTAAAGAAATTGTAGCGAAGACGGGCGAGGACAAGCCATCGCCACTACAATTCCTGAATGTTTCGCGCAATTTCAAAAGCCACTGTTTGAAAAAACGGGAAGGCGCATTCTAAATTTAGGACTTTAGATTTGGAGACGGCGAATTAACTTTAATCCAAAATCCGAAATCTAAAATCCAAAATCGCTATAAGTCAGGAAACCTTGTCGCGCGTCCTTATTTATCTCGTTTTGCGGTGGGCAAAATTGAGGAGGAAAGATGAGAATTTTAAAGAGTTTATTTTTGATTTGTCTTTTGACAATCGGCATTTCGGCGCAGGACGGCGCGACGATTACGGGACAATTAACCGACAGAGGAAATGTCCTCGCAAATACCGAAGTTAAAGTTATTAAAGCGGAATCTCAGACGCAAATCGCGACGGCGGCGACAAATGCCGACGGTAATTATCAAATTGAGAACATTGCCGACGGCGATTATGTTTTGATTTTCGCAAACGCTCAGAGAGTTGAAGTAAGACAATTTATTGTTGTAAAAGACGGAAAAGTTACAACCGATTTTCTGCAAAGCAGTGTAAACAGACCGGCGCTGCTCGGCGAAGTTTCAGTAATTGCATCGGGAACTTTGCAGGCTGACGGCGAAGTTTCAAAATCAGTCGATGTAATTGATAACCGCGAAATCAGAGAACGCAACGAATTTTCGCTCGTCGAATCCTTAAAAACGATTCCGGGTTTTCGCGTGCAGCAGCTCGGCGGTTTCGGCAGAACGGCGAATATAAAATCGCGCGGACTTAGAAATCAGGACACAGCGGTTTTGATTGACGGCGTGCGTTTCCGCGACGCTTCGGCGATTACCGGCGATGCTTCGGCGTTTTTGTCGGATTTTACTTTTGCGGGCGACAACCGCGTCGAAGTTCTGCGCGGCGCGGGTTCGTCGCTCTACGGCACGAACGCAATCGGCGGCACGATTGATTTTCAAACGCCGCGCCCGCAATCGGGTTTTCACGGCGCGTTTTTCGGCGAAGGCGGCGGACTCGGTTTGAAACGCGTGCGCGGCAATGTCTCCGACGGCACGGCGAACGGGAAATTCGCCTTTAATCTCGGCGTCGCGCGGACGGTTTACAGTGAAGGAATCGACGGCGACGACGACGCGCATAACACGAATTTTCAATCGCGCATCGAATACAATCCGTTTTCAAAGACGAACATTTCGGCAAGATTTTTCGTCTCCGATGCGTTCGTTCGCCTTAATTCAAGCCCGGACACAATCGGCAGCGCGCCCGCTTCAAATGCGGCGATTATCAACGCCGTCCCGCTTGCGCGTGATTTGCTCAGGCGTTACGAAAACAATCAAACGAACGCGAATCTCGGCGGCGCGAATTTCGTTCCCGACGCCGATGACCCGGACGCCGTTCAGAAATCGCAGTTCTTCAACGGGCAGTTCGTTTTAACGCAAATCGTCAACAGCAAACTGGTTTTTCAAGGCTATTATCAAGGCTTGCGAACACGGCGCACAAACACGAACGGAACGCTCGGCGTCGGTTTTCAGAGCGCTTCGACCAGCGTTTTCGACGGCACGATTCAGACGGCGAACGGACATTTTAATTACACGCCGAACGATAATAATTTAATCACTTTCGGCTATGAATTCGAGCGGGAAAGATTCGGCAACAACGGTTTTTCGCCGAATCCGGCGAGCGCGTTTTCGATTCGCGTCCGGCAGTCGAGCAATACGTTTTACGCGCAGGACCAGCTCGATTTTTTCAAACGAAAACTGCAAATCTCCGGCGGTTTCCGCGCCCAGTTTTTCAATCTGAAAAATCCGACTTCTACGGGAGCGACGCCGCCGTATCAAAATGTAACGCTCGAAAGTCCGCCGAACGCTTACACATTCGACGGTTCGGCGTCATACTTTTTCGAGCGCACGAAAACAAAAATCCGCTCGCACGTCGGCAACGGCTACCGCGTCCCATCGCTTTTCGAGCGGTTCGGTTCGTTTTACAGCACATTCGGCACACCCGGTTTCGTCGCGTTCGGCGACCCGAACTTAAAGCCGGAACGTTCCGTCGGTTTCGACGCCGGAATCGACCAATCTATTTATAAAAATCGCGCCAGACTTTCGGCGGTTTATTTTTATACGAAGCTGATTGATACAATCGGTTTCGGAAATTCCGTCGTCAATATCGGCGCGACGACCAGACCGTTCGGCGGTTATCTGAACACGAAAGGCGGCGTCTCGCGCGGCGCGGAATTCAGCGGGCGCGTCAGAGCGAGCGATTCGACCGACGTTTTCGCATCCTACACATACACCAACAGCGACCAGCGCGCGCCGCAGGTTACGGGAACGCGAATCTTGCGGACTTTGGGCGTGCCGAATCATCAATTCACGCTCGTTGCGACGCAGCGATTCGGCAAACGCCTGTCGGTTAATTTCGATTTCGTCGGAACGAGCGATTATTTAGCGCCGATTTTCAGCAATCAGACTTTCAATACTTATGTTTTCCGTTTCAAAGGCAACCGCAAAGCCGATTTAACGGGACGCTACGAATTGCCGGTCAGAAACGAAAAATTGCGTCTCGTCTTTACCGGCACAATCGAAAATCTGTTCGATTACGATTATTTCGAGAACGGCTTTCGCACATTCGGCAGAACGGCGCGCGCCGGCGTCGGTCTGAATTTTTAATAGACTGTTTAGTAAAGTAGGAATAGGACACAGAGAAACACGGATTGAGCGGATTAAAGCGGATATTATTGAAAAATTCTGCGTCAATCCGCTTAATCCGTGTTTCTCTGTGTCCTAATTTCCTGGAATTTGTTTCCGTTTTTCATTCTTTTCGCATCAAAGTTCGTGATACAATCGAAGAAATTCTAAACGAGGTGTAAAAAGATGAAAAAAAGATTGCTGTTTATCTTGTGTTTATTTTCTCTTTCGTCGGGCGCGGCGCTGGCGCAGACGAAAACCGTAACGAATCAGGATTTGGAAAAATTCCGGCAGAAACGTCTTCAGGCTGAACAGGATTATCGCGAAAACTACGCCAAACTCGGATTTCCTTCGCCCGAAGAACTCGACCGGCAGCACGAGCAGGAGCGAAAAGACCGCGCCGAGCTTGCCGGACGAATACGGCAGGAAAATCTGGAGCGCGAAAAAATACAAAGCGAAAATGAGTTTCGGCGGGAGCAAATAAATGTTCTGCGAAACGGTTTCGCCAACCAGTCATACGCTCAGAGCGATTACAATCGCGGTAATAATTCGGGCGTTTATTTCGGCTCGTATCCGATTTACGGTTATCCGGGTTTTGTCTATCCGAACGGATATTTTAGAAACTCATACGGGACGAGAGGTTTCGGCAGACGCGCCGGAATCGTCTACGGCTCGCCGGGCTTTTTGCGCCGACCGGGAATCGATATTAACGGCGGCGTCAGAATACACGTCAGAGTTGGAAGCGGCGGCGGGCGCGGCGGACGGCGATATTAAATTTAACAATTATTAAAAGGCTGTGTAAAAAGCAATCGGTTGAAGAAAAACGATAATATTTTACAAAACTTTGAATAAATGCACGGTGCGGATTATGATAAAAACATAATCCGCATTTTACTTTTACCTGTTAAAAAATTTATGAAAAACGGTTGGGAAGCAGTTATCGGAATGGAGATTCACGCGCAGCTGGCGACGGCGACGAAGATTTTCTGCGCGTGCGCGGCGAATTTCGGCGACGAGCCGAATGCAAATACGTGTCCGGTTTGTCTGGGTTTGCCGGGCGCTTTGCCGGTTTTAAATGAAACGGTTGTCGAATTGGGCGCGCGCGCGGCGCTCTCGCTCGGTTTGAACATCAACGAGCAGTCGATTTTTTCGCGTAAGAATTATTTTTATCCCGATTTGCCGAAAGGCTACCAGATTTCGCAGTACGACAAGCCTTTTTCGAGCGACGGCGAGTTGACGATTTTGACCGCCGAACGCGACGAATCGGGACGCGCCGCCGATTGGAAACCGTTAAAGATTCGCATCGAGCGAATGCATCTTGAAGAAGACGCGGGAAAAAACGTCCACGAAGGTTTGCCGGAAGTCGATAAATATTCGTATGTCGATTTGAACCGCGCCGGAACGCCGCTCGGAGAAATCGTAACCGCGCCGGATTTCAGAACTTCGTGGCAGGCTTACGATTACGTCAACCACGTCCGCCGCGTTCTGCAATGGGTCGGAGCGTCGGACGCCGATATGGAAAAGGGAAATCTGCGTTGCGAAGCGAATGTTTCGGTCAGAAAAGTCGGCGAGGAAAAGTTTAGAAATAAAGTCGAATTAAAAAATCTAAACTCGGTGCGCTTTATGCAGAAGGCGATTGAATTTGAAATCGAGCGGCAAATCGCGGCGCACGAAACGGGCGAAATCGTCAATCAGGAAACCAGACTCTGGGACGAAAAAAACAATCAAACACGCGTGATGCGCTCGAAAGAAGACGCGCACGATTACCGTTATTTTCCCGAACCGGATTTGCAGCCTTTAACCGTCTCGCCCGAATTCGTCGAGCGCGTCAAAGCGGAAATGCCCGAATTGCCCGACGCGATGCGCGACAGGTTTATCGAAAATTACGAGTTATCTTTTGCCGACGCTTCGCAGTTGGTTGCGGACAAAGATTTAGCGGCGTTTTACGAAGCGACCGCAGAGGCGTCGAATAATCCGCGCGTTTCCGCCAATTTTATTTTATCGGAATTGACGCGCGAGCTTAATAATTCAAACAAAAGCGTGTCGGATTCGCTCGTTTCGGCGGCGAATCTGGCGGAACTCGTCAAAACTTTAGACGCCGGAAAAGTCAACAACAATCAGGCGAAGGAAGTTTTAACCGAAATGTTCGCAAGCGGCAAATCCGCTGCCGACGTTATCGCGGAAAAAGGTTTTGAGCAAATCTCGGACGCCGGCGCAATCGAAAAAATCGTTGACGAAATTATCGAAACGAATCAAAATCAAGTTGCGGCTTATAAAAACGGCAACGAAAAACTTTTCGGCTTTTTCGTCGGGCAGACGATGAAGGCTTCGGGCGGCAAAGCGAATCCAAAACTCGTCAACGAAATTTTGCGGGCAAAACTTTAAGAATCGGCAATTATGAAGTTATTATTTTTTCTTTTTTGCATAATTTACGGGCTTTCCGGCTCGGCTGCCGGTCAAAAACCTGTTCCGCAGAGGACGCCGACTCCGGCGGAAATAAATCGGGCGCGTCTGGAACAGCAAAGAAGAACGGACGAACAGTTTGAAAGGCTGCGGAACATAAGCGAGCATTCTTCGGATAACCGGCTCCGAATCAATCCGTTTGCTTACAAAAATATCGAGATTGTTTACCGCAAGCTGACTAAAAGAGAATTGGAAATACTCGCGCCGCTTGAAGAAGACGAGCGAAAATACGCCGAATTTTTGCGGCTGCCGAATACCGGATTAACGAAACTGGCAGCCGACAAAGGCTGTGCCGACAGCACGACGATTATTATGGCAACCGCCGATTGTCTGGCTTTTACAATGCCGGGCGCGGGAAATTCTTACTCTTTTCGCACACGAAATTATCGAATTCCGCGTCTTGCCGACGTAACATTCACCGAAAACAGCTTTCAGGCGACGGGCGCTCGCCTGCACGGAATTTTCGTCAAAATCGGCGACGTTCCGCTCGAACAGGTTAATCTGCAAACAAAGGGAATGGATTTTTTGAACGCTTTTAAACCCGAAGCGGATTTTCAAAAGGCGAAAGAAATCGACAGACAATTCAGCGAAGGAATCGAAAAAAACGGCTTTCTTTACCGCCGTGCGCTTCGCGCGCTTGACGATACGACTTACGTTCTGCGCTCGGTCGCCTATCGCGGAAAATATTTTCGGGCAGCTTCCGGGATTACTTACAACGAACTCGATTTCGATAAAAGAAGCGATGTCATCGTCGCCTTTCGCATCGTCCGGCGGCACGAAGACGGCGCGGTAACGATTCTCTGGAAACAATTGGCAAAACAGGTTTCTCCGAAAACAAAATGGGAAGATACGGAAAAAAGCTCTGATTTTTTCCGGAAAAATTAAAGATTTGATTGCGGGAAAAAAACGAAGCGAGTTTTACGGACAATAATTAAATGGAATTAAAAGATAAAATCGCCGTCGTAACCGGCGGAACAAAAGGCATCGGATACGCGATTGCGGAAAGTTTATTGAAAGCGGGCGCGAAGGTTTTTATCTGCGCCCGCGATAAAGTCGAACTTAAACGCGCGCTCGAAAGACTTTCGGCGCTCGGCGACGTTGACGGCGAAGTTTGCGATGTGCGAAGCGAAGACCAGATTCGAGCGATGCTCGACGAGTGCGTTCGGGTTTTCGGCGGCGTCGATGTTCTGGTCAATAACGCGGGCATCGGAATTATCGGCAAAACGGTCGAAGAAATGTCGGGCGATGATTTTCGACAGACGCTTGAGACGAATCTGTTCGGCGTTTTCTACGCCTGTCATCACGCGATTCCTTTGATGAAAAAGCGCGGCGGCGGTTATATCGTCAATATTTCATCGCTTGCCGGACAAAACGCGCATCCGAAAATGGCGGCTTACAACGCTTCAAAATTCGGCTTAAACGGTTTTTCAGAAGCGATGATGCAGGAAGTCCGCGCCGATAATATAAAGGTTACGGCGATTTGTCCCGGTTCGGTCAACACGTATTTCGGCGGCGACGAGCCGAGCCAAGACCAATCGTGGCAATTGCAGCCCGAAGATATTGCTCAAACGGTTTTGGATTTACTCGCTATGAACGAACGCGCTCTGCCGAGCAAAATCGAGATTCGTCCGAGCAATCCGCCGAAGAAATAAATACCAAAAAGAATGAAAAAAAGTTTTACGCTCGTTTTAATTTTGTTGTTTTCAGCTAATCTGCAAGCGCAGAATTTTTGCGGAAACGCGAAAACAAATTCGACTGCCGGAAGTCTGGAAAAATATGTCTACAAAAATTATTTAAACGGAAAAGGCAAAGAAAAGGAGCTTAATATCGCGCTTGTGCGACCCGTCGATAAACTGGCGGTTAAAAAAAGACCGCTCGTCATCGGTGTTCACAGCGGCGGTTTTGTCGATTTCTGCCCGTTCGAGCCGTGTTACGTCAAATACAGCGAAAATATTTTAGTGCCGAATTTCACGGCGCGCGGATTTTTGACCGCCGCCATACAATATCGTTTGACGCCGCCGCTCGATTTTAAACCGCCGAACGTAAATGACGAAAAGGTTAGGGAAACTCAATACAAAGCGACGCAGGACGCGCGCGCCGCGATTAAATTTATTTTTGAAAATGCCGAAAAACTCGGCGTCGATACCGACAATGTTTTTTTAATAGGAACGAGCGCCGGAGCGATTACGGCTCTTCACGCCGCTTATCTCGACGACAAAGAAGTGCCGAAAGATTTATTTAAAAAATACGGCGGATTGGCAAAGCGAGAGAAAATAAAAGGTGCTATCAGCTTGTCCGGCGCGCTTTACGATTTATCGTATCTCGACGGCGCGGACAAAGTGCCGCTTTTTATCGTTCACGGCAGCGAGGACGCCATTGTGCCGTATGAAAAAGGTTTCTATCTCGGAATGAAACATTTAACGCCCGTCTACGGCGGACACGCGGTTTTCGTTGCGGCGCGGAAAAAGGGAATCGACGCGAGCGCGTATTTCGACGATTTCGGACACGTTTATCCGAGCCGTTTTTTGAATAATATTTACAGTAAAACTAATGAATTCATCAGTTTGCATCTGACCTGCGCGAATGACGGCACAAGTAAAAACGCGGGGAAATAATTTTTGCCTGTCTTAATCTGATTTCACCAGATTTTCGATTTTGTTCAGTAGAGCCGAATCGGCGAAAGGTTTTGTCAGATATTCCGAAGCGCCTAAATCAAACGCTTTTCGCCGGTATTGTTCGCCGTCGCGCGAAGTGGTCATTATAACCGGAATGCGGCACAAATCTTTTCGCGTCTTGAGCGCCGCTAAAAGCTCGCAGCCGTTCATTCGCGGCATTTCAAAATCGCTTAAAATCACGTCGGGAAGTTTTCCGGCGCTTTGCAGAATCTCCAGCGCTTCGATTCCGTCGCGCGCAATCGAGAAATGCCAGCCGGTATTTTTTATAATTTCGATTACCGTTCGCCGAAAAGTCGGGCTGTCATCGACTATCAAAACGCTAATCTGACTACCGCCGCCAGACGGGAATTTTTCTTCGGCGGCAAAAGTCCGCCCGTCCGGTTTATCTTTAACCGCCTGCGGACTAAACGAATTTACCGGCAGACAAAGCGTAAAAGTCGTTCCTTTGCGGGCTTCGGAACTGACGGAAATTGTGCCTGCCTGCCGTTCGACGCCGATTTTTGCAGCGTTCATTCCGACGCCGCGTCCCGCAATCTGACTGAGTTTTTCGGCTGTCGTCAAACCGGGCAGAAATATCAGCTCGAACGCTTCGGCGTCGCTCATTGCCGATGCTTTTTCACGACTGATAAAATCGTTCGCAATTGCTTTTTCCTTCAGAGCATCGACGGAAATTCCGCGTCCGTCGTCGGAAACCGCGACGACGATGCGCGATTTATCGTTCGATACGCAAACTGATATTTTCCCGGTTTCCGGTTTTCCGAGCAGGCGTCTCAATTCGGGCGCTTCAATGCCGTGAGCGACGGCGTTGCGAAGCAGATGAAGCAGCGGTTCGATTAAGCAATCGAGAATCTGAGTGTCGATTTCCAGATTTCCGCCGTCGAAAACCAACCCGGCGAATTTCTGCTCTTCCTCGCACGCGGCGCGCACGGTGCGGAGCAGGCGACCGGAAAGAGAATTGAACGCGACCATTCGCAGGCGCTGTAATTTATCGTTCATTTCTTCAATCAGCCGCCGCTGTTTGTCGAAAAGCGATTCGAGATTTTTTTTGAGCCAATCGAGTTCTGAACCGGCGGCGAAAGCGTCGTTTGCGGTTTCGCCGAATTCGTCAAGATACTGCTTAAAAATTGAACGATTGCCAGCCAGCTCGCCGGTTAATTTTACTAAATCGTCGAGTCTGTCGAGCGAGACGCGAACGACCGGACGATTTTGAGAAACATCGGCTTGAATCGATTCTTCCGCCGGTTTTTCCGTTTTTTCCATTGCTTTCGACCGGGCATTTTTATCGGGATTCAATTCGGTTGCGGATTCGGGAACGACTGAAAGGTTTTCGGCTCGTCGGGCGAGCGAAGCCGTAATTGTATCGAAGTCCGCGTAAATTTCGGAGATTTTTTTTGTGATTCGCTCGGACTTTTCGTCTCGCGCGAGAGCTTGAAAACAATCGATTGAACCTGCCAGAAATTCAAAAACTTCTTTATTGCAGTCGATTTTATTTGTCGCCGGATAATCGAGCAAATCTTCGACGCGGTGCGCGAGTCGGGAAAGCCTTTGAAGTCCGACGATTGCTGCCGAACCTTTTAAGGTGTGCGCGCTGCGGCGAATTTCGAGCAGCGCTTCGGAGTCGTTCGGAAGTTTTTTCAGTTTTTCGAGATTCGTCCTGATGTTTCCAATCAGCTCGTCGGCTTCGAGCGCGAAAACTTCGAGCATTTCGTCGTCAATCTCGAATTCGTCTTTTGTTTCAAGACAGGCGACGGAGATTTTACAGCCGTTTTCATCGGGCTGAAACTGACGGAACGAATCTTCGACAAAACCGGAGACGTTTTCGGAAAACGCGCCCGCGCCGAAATAAAGTTTGTGGATTGCGGCTTCGAGTTCGGCGAGCTTGTCGAGCAGTCGGCGCGTTTGCTCGTCGGCAAGCGCTTCTTTCGAGACGGCGGCGATTTTTAATATTTCTTCAAATTTCCCGCAGATTTTAACGATTTCGTTTAATTGCAAAATCGACGCGGCATTTTTTATCGATTGAATTTGCCGGAGCGCCGCGTGCAGCTCGCCGTAAATATTGCCTGCCTGCCGCGCGCAAACCAAGATACCGCCGCGAATCGAGGGAAGATATTCTTCGGCTTGCTTAATAAATTCGGGTAAAATGTCGGTTTCCATAAATGGAAAATCAAAGTTCCATTTTTAACTCTAAAGTTATAACTGTTAGAACTTTCTCACCGGGAGCGCGAGCATCCTGCCCGCAAAGATTGCGCGGGCAATCTAAAGCAAGCCCGATAAAGTTCAATGTTGATTTTTATCTAAACTTTGGGCGAACGCTTGGAGCGTTCAAGAGCGGGCAGGATGCCCGCGCTCCGACAAAGACGCTTCTCAAATTTGAAAGTTATAATTATTTTACCGTCTAATCGCCCGTTTGACTTTCGATAATGTAGCTTTCGATTGTTTTCATTAAGGTTTCCGGTCCGAACGGCTTTGATATATAGCCGGTCGTGCCAGCCATTCGCCCGCGAACTTTGTCGAAAAATCCGTCTTTACCCGAAATCATCACAACCGGGACGTTTCTGGTTTTTTCGCCGCCGCGAATTAGTTTGCAGACCTGATAACCGTCCATTCGCGGCATCGCGATGTCGAGAAGAATTAAATCCGGCACGATTTGGTCGATTTTTTCGAGCGCGTCCATTCCATCGACGGCGCAGAAAACTTCGTGTCCGCTTTTTTCGAGCTTGTCGGCAATCAATTTGCGAACCGTCGCGCTGTCGTCGACAATCAAAATTTTTTTGTTTTTCGGCGTCGAATCTTTAGCCGTATTTTGTTCTTCGATTTCCGCCAGACGAATGGCGAAAGCGTTGACCTGCGAGCTTAAAACGACGTCGTTCGGGGTTTTGTGAACCGCTTCCTGCAAATAATCGAATCCCTGACGGAAATGTTTGAGATTGATTTCGCCGATGCCCAAAAATTTCAGCTCGTCGGCATCGAATTCGCGCGCGGCTTTTTCCGTTTCCATCCGTTCGACCGCCCGGCGCACTTCTTCGCTGTTGCCGTTTTGATACGCCAGCAGCATCTCCAAATTAGAAAGCGAAAGCATCGCGCCGCAAGAGCCGCAGACAAACGCCTGCGCGCCGTTTTCGGCGGTGCAGAACGGACAAAAAAGCGATTCGTTTGATTGTTTATGCGAAACTTCAATTTCCGTTTCTTCGGCAACCGAAAAAGATGCTTCTTCTTCTTCGGCAACGGCGTTTTCTTCAGGCTGTTCGGAGTTTTCGGCAAACGAAATCTGCTCGATGTCGATGCTTTGCCCGGCGTCTTCTGATGTTGAATCCAACGCGTTTAATTCGTCTTCGTTTTCATAATAGGAAGGCAGATTTTCTTCAATTGTCGGAAATTCTTCGGTTTCGCCGCCGGAAGCCGACGGTTTTTCGGTTTCATATTCGGCATAAATTTTTGAGAATTCATCCGAATCTGCCGGTTCATTCAACGAAGTTTCCAAATCCGGCACGTCGAAAATTTCATAGTCTTTGTCGGTATTTTCAACGGATTCCGCGGGCGTGCCATTCGCTTCCGCGTAAATTTCTTCATCAAAATTATCTAACGTATTGAAATCTTCAAGAATGTTTTCTTCCGCGCCCGGCAAGTTGGGCGGAGTTTCCTCAAATTCGGTTTCTTTCGAGCTTTCGCCGGCAGGTTTCCCGTCTTCGACATTATTTTCAAAATCGGGAACAAAGCTATCGGCTGATTCGGTTGAATCGTCAACCGCGAAATTTTGTTCCGTCTCTCGGATTGAATCGTCAAACTCGGCGATTTCTCCGGTAAAATAAACTTCTTCGCCGGAGAAATCCGTTTCTTCTCTCGGTTCGACAAAATATGACGGTTCATTTTCGCCGTTTAAAGTCGGATTTTCGGTGTTTTCCGCCGATTCTAAGAATGCCGAATCTTCAAAAAACTGTTCGCCGTCCTCGGATTCTACAATCAGTTTCGATTTCATCGAATAAAGAAACGCCCTGTTTAGCCGGGCTAAATTATTATTTGAATCGAATTCTAAAACCCTTTCAAAACACCGGATTTTTTCGTCGAGCGGTTCGACTAAGAAGGATTTCAGCAGCAGCGCGTCTTCGGTTTCAGGCGATTGAACGAGAATTTCTTCGAGCGTTGCGAGCGATGCGGCGTGTTCTCCGGCGAACGCTTCGGCAGATGCCTGCGAAAGACGCGCCCGTGCCATTTGTTTTTTCACGGCTTCGAGCGAGTCCAAAGCCGTCTGGTTTTCAGGATTGAGCATTAAAACTTTTTCCAGATACGCGTTTTTCTCCTCGATTTCCGGCGAAACCGAAGCGAGCCACAGCCAAGCCGTCTCATTTTCGTTTTCGTGAACGATTGCCTGCAAAAAACATTGTCTGGCAAAATTATTCTGGTTGTCCTTCGATGCGTCGATGCCGCGCCGGACAAAGGATTTGGCAAGCATCGATTTAGTCGCCGCCGCCCATACCAAAGCCCGCTCGTTGTCCGGATTTACGCTTAAAACATTGTTGAGAAATACAAGCAATTCTTCGGGATACTGGCTGATTGAAGCCAGCCACAGCCACGCGTCTTCGTTTTCCGGCTCGGCTTCGGTAACTTCCAGAAGCAAAATTCTCGCCCCGGCGGATTCGCCCGTTTGAGCGGCTTTAATGCCCATCGAAAGTTTCTGCGAAACTTTCGTCGAATCGCTGAAAAATTCGGTATTCTCTTTAATGTCGTAAGCGGAAGAAATCGCCGGAGAATCAATTTCAAAGTTTAATTTCATAATTTTGCGGGACTAAAAGTTATAATTTTATAAACAATTTTCAAGGGTAAAGATGTGAAGCTGTAAAACCCGAAAATCTTTCAAAAGCAAAGCGAATGCCAAGCCGAAAAAGATTCGCTTGATGAAGAAAAACTTTTTGGAACACTTGGAATAAAGGCTGTAAAGCGTTTGACAGCCGAATTAAGCTGTTAAAGAAACTTCTATATTGTGACAAAAAAAGTAAGATGTTGTTGACAAAAAATGTTAATTTTTTATCGACATAAAAGAGAATTTTGCGGTCGGACGACCGGACGGCTTTGTAATTTAAGGCAGGTATTTAATTGTGAAAACCAATCCGAATACTTACAAAGCAATTCAAAGTCCAGAAAATCGAACACAGTTGAAACAGCAAAAAGCCGCTGATTTTTCCGGTCTCGCAATTGATAAATGAACGATTTGCAAACAAAAAAAGATTTCGACGTGATTATCTGCGGCGGCGGCGCTGCCGGACTTTCGGCGGCGCTCTGGTGCGATGATTTGGGTTTGGACGCGCTGCTGCTCGAAGTGCGCGACGAACTCGGCGGACAGCTGCTTCGAGTTTACAATCCGATAAAAAATCATCTCGGCTCATCAGCCGAAAACGGACGCGAGCTGCGCGATATTTTTCTTAAACAAATTACCGAACGAAAATTCACGCTCGTTTTGGAAGCCGAAATCAAAGAAATCGATTTGACCGAAAAAACGTTTACGCTCACGTCGGGCGAACGCTTCGCGGGCAAATCGGTCGTCATCGCGACGGGCGTCAGTCGCCGGAGACTAAAAGTTCCGGGCGAAACCGAGTTCAAAGACCGTGGAATCTTCGAATCGGGAATGCGCGACCGAAATCTGATTATCGGAAAAACGGCGGCAATTGTCGGCGGCGGCGACGCGGCGCTTGAAAACACGCTGATTCTGGCTGAGACGGCGGCGAAAGTTTGGCTGATTCACCGGCGGAGAGAACTTACGGCGCGCCCGGAGTTTGTCGAGCGTGTTTCGGCGCATCCGAAAATCGAAACCTTAACCGAAACGATTGTCGAAAAAATCATCGGCAGCGAGCGCGTCGAATCAATCGAAGTGAAAAATATTAAAACCGGCGAAACGCGTCGATTGCCGATTAACGCGCTTTTAATCCGCATCGGCGTCGTGCCGAACACCGAGCTTTTTCGCGGAAAAGCCGATTTGGATGACGAAGATTATATAAAAATAGACAGCCTTTGCGCGACGAATATAAAAGACGTTTTTGCTGTCGGCGACGTTGCCAATCCGCTCGCGCCAACCGTCAGTGGCGCAGTCGGAATGGGCGCGACCGCCGTGAAAGCGATTTTTGCCGCATTAAATTTATAAATCCGCTCGATTAAATCGGCAACGCGGCTGTAGTTATATAATAACCAAAATTGCCGTCAAAAAGGTTTCTCCATAAATTTGAATTTTCTCCTGTCCGTCGGATTTTCAGTGGGCATTTACACTGGTTTTCATAAGCGGTTTCTTAGCAAATCAAGTGCAGAAACGAATCTTTATCGAGATGGAACGCAACGTGCCTGAATTTTTTGCATTCGTCATCGCGCTATTTTTTCTTTTCATACGACACTAAAATTTGGAGGAACTATGAGTTTTAAGACTTTCAAGGCAGAAGTTTTCCTGACTTTTTTTGCGGTGCTGATTTCCGCTTTTTCGGCGGGGAATCTCAGCGCGCAGTCAGGCACGACAAAAATTTCGGGAACGGTCAAAGACCAGCAGGGCGCGTCCGTTCCCGGTGCGACCGTTACATTGACCAATCCCGAAAAGGGTTTTACACGCACGACGACGACGAGCGATGACGGCGTGTATAGCTTTCCGACGATTCAGCCGGGAACCTACCGGATTGAAGTTGCGTCCGGCAGCTTTAAAAAATCCATTATCCGCGACATTAAAGCGCTCGTCGATAATCCGATAGAAGTCGATGTGCCGCTTGAAGCCGGCGAATTTACGGCGGTCGTCGATGTCAACGCGACTTCCATCGAGTCGGTCGTCAACACGCAGGACGCATCTATCGGCAACAACTTCGTGCCGCAGCAAATCACACAGCTTCCGACGAATTTACGACGAGTTACAGACCTTTTGACGCTCCAGCCGGGCGTAACCAGGGAAGGTTACGTCAACGGCGGCAGAAGCGACCAGTCGAATATCACGCTCGACGGCGTTGATATAAACGACCAGCAAACCGGCGGACGCGACGACGGACAATTTTCGACTTCGCAAGGCTCGGTTTTGAGAATTACAACCGAATCGGTCGAAGAATTTCGCATCACCACGACTAACGCCAACGCCAGTCAGGGACGGTCTTCGGGCGCGCAAATTTCTCTGGTAACGAAAAGCGGAACGAATAATTTTCACGGTGTCGGCTTCGAGTTTTATCGCCCGACGGCTTTTTCCGCCAATAACTTTTTTAATAATCTAGCCGGAGTCGAGCGTCCGAGCCTTGCCCGCCACGTTTTCGGCGGCGCGCTCGGCGGACCAATCAAAAAAGACCGCGCGTTTTTCTTTTATTCTTATGAAGGACAAAGAGAAAGACAGGGAATTTCAGTGGTTAGAACAGTTCCTCTGGCAAGTTTGGGACAAGGATTATTAAATTTTTCGGGCGCGCTGCCCGGTGAAACGCTTTGCGGAACTAATCCTGTTCCGGGATGCGTTCAACCGCACCCAATTACAATCAATACAGCCGCGCTGAATCAAATTTTTCCGGGCGTAGGCGTAAATCCGGCAGCGGTCGCCGTCTTTGCCGATGCCGCGCGAAGGTATCCGGCAAATGATTTTACTCCCGGTCAGGGTGACGGAATTAATACTGCCGGATTTCGTTTTAACTCCCAAACGTCCGTCAAGGAAAATACGCATATCGCGCGCTTCGATTTTAATATTAACGACAAACAATCTTTGTTTGCGCGCGGCAGTTATCAATTCGATAACACGGTCGGCACGTCCTATTTCCCCGACACTCCCGGAACGACTTTGTGGGACCATCCATACGGCTTTGTCGTCGGACACAACTGGAACATCAGCGGCGATAAAGTTAACAACTTTCGCTATGGATTGACCCGTCAATCTTTCACGACCGGCGGCGACTCAAACGATAACGCGATTATCTTTCGCTTCGTCTATCAACCTTCGTTTTTTGCCAGAAGTTTAAGCCGCGTAACGCCGGTTCATAATATTACCGACGATTTTACGTTGATTAAGGGAAATCACACGATTCAATTCGGCGGAAATATTCGTATTATCCGCAATAAACGCTCGGATTTAGGTAGCGCTTTCGATTCGGCGGTAACGAATCCGTCTTTTTACGGAAGCTCCGGTCGTGTCCTCGACCGACCGTTAACAACTGCGGGTTACGGTGTTCCCACAGCGCAACGGACGATTGTCCAAAACTCGCTCTCTGCTCTAATCGGACGTTTTTCGCAGTATTCCGGTCAGTATAACTACGATATTGATGGAAATATCATAGCTTCGGGAACACCGATTGAACGTAACTTTGCGACAGAAGAATACGATTCATACGTCCAGGACATCTGGAAACCGTATCGCAATCTGACTTTGACGCTCGGCTTGCGCTACGGTTTGAGCCGCCCGGTGTATGAAACCGGCGGCTATCAGGTAGCTCCGAATCGGAAATTAGGAGATTACTTCGAGCAGCGGGCGGCGAGCGCGGCGCGCGGTGTTCCATACAACGAGCTTATTCAGTTTGAGCTGGCGGGACCGAAAAATAAAGCAGACGGCTTTTACAGTCTGGACAAAAACAATTTCCAGCCGCGTCTTGCCGCCGCTTGGTCGCCGGACTTTGAAAGCGGATTTTTGAAAACACTGTTCGGCAAAGCCGGAACATCGACCTTTCGCGGCGGTTTCGCCATTACGAACGATTATTTCGGACAGCAGTTGGCAGTTACTTTCAACGGTCTGTCGACGCTCGGATTTACGACCGAAAACACGATTGCGGCAAACACATATAATACTTCGACCAATCCGCCGCCGCGTTTTACCGGCTTCGGACAAACGATTCGGACTCTGCCCGGCGTTCCGCCGATTGACCGTTTTATGACTCCGGCGGACGAAGCCCAGCGCATCGAGTCTTCTCTGGATGCGACGCTGGTTTCGCCGACTCATTACAGCTGGAACGTCAGCTACGGTCGGCAGCTTCCGAAGGGAATGTATGTCGAAGCCTCTTACGTCGGTCGTAAAGCGCGGCATTTGCTGGCGACGCGCGACGTGATGGCTCTCAACAATCTGGTCGATAAAAAATCCGGTATGGATTGGTATACGGCGGCGGGACTGCTTGCCGATTTGCGCGATAAAAATACGCCGATAAGCTCCGTCGGGGCGATTCCATATTTTGAAAATATCTTTCCCGGACTCGGCGCGAGTCTTCTCGGAGAAGCCGGTCTGTCGGCGACACAAGCCGCTTATACATTGGTAGCGAGAGAAGGCGTTAACGGTTTCGACATACTCGACTGGACGTATGTTCAACTGCTTCTTGACGACGAATCGACGCCTTTGGGAAGAAATATTTTTTATCACCCGCAATATGCCGCGTTTTCGGCTTTCGGCACGATTTCCCGCTCCGATTACAACGGTTTTTCGCTTAGTCTGCGGCAGAGGCTCGGCGAAACTTTGACGTATGACATAAATTATACTTTGTCGAAATCGATGGACGACGCTTCGGGTTTGCAGTCGGCGTCGACCTACGGTTCGGCTTTCATTTTGAATCCGCTTCGTCAACAGGATAGTTACGCCGCTTCGGATTTCGACGTGCGGCACGTCGTCAACGCCAACTTTCTTTTTCAGCTTCCGGTCGGCAAGAACCGCAAGTTTTTCAGCAGTCTCAATTCGGTCGCCGACGCTTTTGTGGGCGGCTGGCAGCTTACCGGTATTTATCGATGGAACAGCGGCTTGCCGATTTCAGCCCCGTTTGACGCCGCGCAGTGGGCGACAAACTGGAACGTGCAGTCGAACGGATTTCGCACCGGCGCGATTTCAACCGGCATCAATCGGGATACGCGAAATTTATTTACCGACCCGAAGGCGGCTTACAAATCGTTTCGCAACGCGCGCGCCGGAGAAACGGGAGAGCGCAACGTCTTTCGCGGCTCCGGTTATTCAACCTTGGATTTAGGTCTTTCCAAATCATTTAAAATGCCGTGGAGCGAAGACCACAAATTACAGGTTCGCTGGGAAGTGTTCAACGTAACCAATTATCAATACTTTGAAGCCGGTAATACTACTCGCTCGACTTACGGGCTGGGACAGGACCCGCAGCTTAGCACGGCATCGCCTGACTTTGGAAATATCTTCAACAGTATTCAAGGCAAGCCGAGAGGTATGCAGTTCGGTTTGCGTTATTCATTCTAATCGGCTTTTAGACTAGAAATTTTAAGGCTGAAGTTGTAAAAACTTCAGCCTTTTTTATTTGGAATCGGTGAGCGCGGCGAAAGAATCGCTGCCCGTAACCTGCTGAAGATGGCGCGTGTCGTTAAAAGCGTGGACGCGGACGTTGTTTCTGCCGCGAATCTCGAAGCGGTTTATGCCGCAGTTCGAGGTAACGAGCCACGGCGTAGTTTTCGTGTTCCGATTGATTGCGCCGACCAGATAGAGAGTTAAAAAGCAGATTGTGCCGGTGTGCGAGAAAAGCGCGACGTTTTCGCCTTGATGAGTGCGAAGAACTTCGTGCAGGGCGTTGACGGAGCGTTTTAGAAGCTGGCGATAGCTTTCGCCGCCGGTGATGACGTGATGAACACTGCGGTTGACGAGCGCGTAATAATCTTTCGGATATTCGATTTTCGATTCCTCGAAAGTCTTGCCTTCGAGAACGCCGACTTTTCTTTCGCGGAAAGCGGCATTCTCGATTACCGGCAAATCCAAAATACCGGCAAGCGGTCTGGCAGTTTCAACGGCGCGCAGTAAATCACTCGAATAAATCGCGTGAAGTTTTTCTTTCGCCAGAGTTTTAGCCGTAATCTCCGCCTGTTTTTTGCCCAATTCGGAAAGCGGCGTCGGAGAATGCCCGCCGAAACGCCCCGCCGCGTTTCCGGCTGATTGTCCGTGTCGAACCAGATAAAGTCTTGTAACAGGCATTTCTTCGAGTTTAGCGAGTTCACTGAGTTAGCTGAGTTCAGCGAGTTTGGAGAAGTTGTTTCTGAATTACTCATTAACTCGCTAAACTCACAAAACTCACAAAACTTAATAAGCGGAGACGGTTTCGGCTTTGAGCTTTTCGGTTTGATAATGTGTAACGAGCGCGTCGATAAATTCGTCAATCGCGCCTTCCATTACCAAATCGAGCTGGTGAACCGTCAAGCCGATGCGATGGTCGGAGACGCGGTTCTCCTTGAAATTATAGGTGCGGATTTTCTCCGAACGGTCGCCCGAACCAACCTGCGATTTTCGTTCGCTGGCTTGCGCGTCGTGAACTTTCTGCTCTTCTAATTCCTGCAATCTGGCGCGCAGAACACGCATCGCTTTTTCGCGGTTTTTAATCTGCGATTTTTCGTCCTGCATCGAGACGACGACGCCGGTCGGCAAATGCGTCAGGCGAACGGCGGAATAAGTCGTGTTGACCGACTGCCCGCCCGGACCGCTTGAACAAAACGTGTCGATTCGCAAATCGTTTTGATTGACCTGAACATCGACTTCCTCGGCTTCGGGCAGAACGGCGACGGTAATCGCGGACGTGTGAACGCGCCCGGCGGTTTCGGTCGCCGGAACGCGCTGGACGCGGTGAACGCCCGACTCGAAACGCATTTTCGAGTAAACCTTGTCGCCTTCGATAACGACCGTCGCATCCTTCATTCCGCCGACGCCGGTTTCGGTCATCTCCAGAATTTCAAATTTCCAGCCTTGCCGCTCGGCGTATCGCGCATACATTCGCAGAACTTCCGCCGCGAAAAGCGTCGCTTCGTCGCCGCCCGTTCCGGCGCGAATCTCTAAAATGACGTTTTTCTCGTCGTTCGGGTCTTTCGGCAGCAGCAGAACCTTTAATTCTTCTTCGAGTTTCGGCAGTTTTTCTTCGAGTTCGCTGATTTCCAACTGCGCCATCTCGCGCATTTCCGGGTCGTCGCCGGCGGCGTCCGACAATTCGCGGGCGTCGCGCAGCTCATCGGTCATTCGTTTGACTTCGTGATATTTCTCGACAATCTCGCCCAACGTCCGATGCTGTTTCATCGTCCTGGCATAGCTCGACATATCGTTCATCAAATCGGGCGAAGAAATCTGCGCCGTCAGCTCGTCGTAATTTTTTTCGATTTGGGCAAGTTTTTCCAACATATAATTTATCTAAAACCGCGCTCGTAACCTTTCTTGCATACTAAACGACAACTTCCAATTCTCTTTCAAAAACCGGCGCGTGTTCAACGTCGTCCGGCTCTAACTTCAGCGATTCTTTTAAGGCGGCGATGGCGACTTCCAACTGTGAATTATCCGGCTCTTGAGTGGTAATGTTTTGCAGCCACAGACCGGGAATCGTCATAATTTTGAAAACCGCGCTCGATTCTTTTTTCGCCGCGTAGCGAATAATTTCATACGAAAGTCCGGCGACGAGCGGCATTAAAACGATGCGAACAAGCAAGTTAAGCCACAGAGCGTCGAATTTTACTACCGAAAATAAAACAATCGCCACCAGCATCACAATCATTAAAAACGAAGTTCCGCATCGCGGATGCTGACGGCGCTGCGTTTTGGCGTTGTCGGGCGTCAAATCGAGTCCGGCTTCCCAGGCGAAAACGGTTTTGTGTTCCGCGCCGTGAAACTCGAAAACCCGGCGAATATCTTTTAGATAAGACATCGAAAAAATCATCACGACGAAGAAAAACATTCGCACCAAGCCGTCAAATAAATTAAACGCGACCCACGAATCCGGTTTGATTTCCCAGACGTATGCTTTAATTGTTTCAAGCCACGAAGCGCTTGCCGCAATTTCCGGCTGCGCCGCCCAACCCAAAGCCATAAATAAAACATTCGTCAAAATTAATGGCGCGACGACAAACAAAAGCGCATTGAAAAACAGCGCGAACACAATCGAGCCGACCGCGCCCGCCGCTTTAACGGGTTTTTTCGCGTTCGATTTTTCCGGCATCGTAATTTTAACCGGCGCTTTTCTAAATTGCGCGTCTGTTGTTCCGTCAGCTAAAGCGATTTGCGTTTGAAATTCTTCGGCATTAACTTTCGCCGTTTCAGCTTCCGCGTCTTCGTGCGCGACGCTCGCCGAAAAATTTAAGGCTTTAACGCCCAAAGCCATTGATTGAATCAAGGTCGCGCCGCCGCGCAAGACAGGCAAATCGAGCCATTTGTATGTGTCGCTCCATTTCGGCAATGTTTCCGCCGTGTGAACAATCGAGCCGTCTCGTTTGCGAACGGCAATCGCGTAAGCCGACGGCGTTCGCATCATCACGCCTTCCATTACGGCTTGTCCGCCGACGATTAAATCGCGCTGGACGCTTAAAAATACATTGAGAAACGTAATTCGCCGCTGTTTATTGTTCATTAAATTTATTGACGGAAGTTGAAAATACTGCGCTATTCTGGAAAATTTAAGTTTAATCATCTCTCTAAAAAGGATTAACGCCGAGCCTTTTTCACCTTTCTCAGTTCAGAGTAAAAAACTTTTACGCTAAAAGAGAACGGCGCGTTGAAAAAAGCGTCGGCGTCGGATTTTTAGAACGGCTAATGCCGGATGATTAACAGATTTGCCACTGTTTATTTCGCGTCTTGCGGCTGTCCGGCGCGCGCGTAACGTTTGTTAAAACGGTCGACGCGCCCGGCGGTGTCAACCAATTTTTGTTTGCCGGTAAAAAACGGATGACATTCCGAGCAGATTTCGATATTCAAATCTTTGCCCGTCGAGCGTGTCTGAAAAGAATTTCCGCACGCGCACGTTACATTTATTTCGTCGTAATTAGGATGTATTTCTTGTTTCATTGTTTTATAAATTTCCCCTTGTAAAAAATTGCTCAGGATTTGCAATCTGTAATATTAAGTGTCTTTCAGATGAAAAATCAAGTCAAAAGGTTTTCCAGCCGCTGACGCTCGATGCCGTAAAAACTTTTTATTGATTTAATTTGTTCGTCAAAGCCTTTTGTATCAACGGTTTTACCGTGTTTTGTGCCGACAATCATATTGTTTTTCGGCGTGTGTTCGGTGGCGATAAACTCGAAAATTTTCGTCGCGTAACCGCTTCGCTCCAAAAGCAGCGAGCGCAAGCCGTCGGTCAAAGTTTCGGCTTCGCGTTCTAAAATTATGCCGTGCTTAAAGATGTTTTTAAACATTTCCGGCGATTTCAACTGCGGGCGAATTTCCTGATGACAGCACGGCGCGACGACGATTAAATCGGCGTTTGCCTTGATGCCTTTGAAAATCGCGTCGTCGGTCGCCGTGTTGCAGGCGTGAAGCGCGATTAAAATATCGACTTTCTGCAAATCGTAATCGCCAATCCAGCCGTGAACGAATTTCAGGTTTTCAAATTCGGACGCTTTTGCAATGTCGTTGTCAATCGAAACGAGTTCCTCTTTAGTGTCAATGCCGGTAATTTCGACCGCGATGCCGCGCGTGTTTTTGAAATAATCGTAAGCGGCAAAAGTGAGATAACCTTTGCCCGAACCCATATCGACGATTTTCAAATTCTCGCGCGTTTTCAAATCGGACTTGTCGAACAGATTCCCGAGCGTTTCGACAAATTTATTTATTTGCTTCCATTTATCGTGCTGTTTGTCTTTGATTTCACCTTTATCGGTTGTAATTCCCAACGCTTTCAAATAAAAAGCATTTTGATTGACGAGCGTTTGTTTTTCGCGGTTGTGGTCAATCGGCAGCTTGTCTTTAAACGTCGGTTTCGCAACATTTAATCGTGATTTCCCTTTTTTGCCGATGTCGAGCTGGAAATCGTTTTCGGTTGTAAACAGATGACCGCTGAAAAAATCTTTGCCCAAAAATTCATTTACCCTTGAAACGCCTTCCGCAAAATCGAAATTCTTCGCCGTGTCGCGCGTGTCTTGCCGGTAAAGAAAGAATAAGCGTCTGCCGCGTTTTGTTTCAACCAGACGAATCAACAGTTTTTGCAAATGCGCGTCGTTTCCGCGATAATTGCCCAGAGTCATTTTGACGAAGCGGTCTTCGCGCAGACTTGCGGCGAATTCGCTGATAAATTTTTCGATGTTTTCGGTCATATAAAAATCTGAAATGACCAGATTATCACGGGAGACTTTCAACCACGAAGACGCACGAAGCAAACACCGAGCAGAGCCGCGAAAGGAAGCTGCATTTCTATTTACGCCGCCTGTTTGATTAGTTTTTTTACTATAGATTTTATCGTTGTCTTAGCTGTTAAAATTACCTTCGTGTTTCCTTCGTGCATCTTCGTGATTAAAACAAAAATTATGAATAACTTATTTCACCTGGCTTTTCCCGTTAAAAATCTAAACGAATCGCGTCGATTTTACGGCGAAATTCTTGGCTGCGAAGAAGGCAGAAGCTCAGACCAATGGATTGATTTTAATTTGTTCGGGCATCAAATCGTCGCTCATCTCGCGCCCGAAGCGGTTGGCATAAAACATAAAAACAAAGTCGATGCCGACCACGTTCCCGTGCCGCATTTCGGAATCGTTCTGCCGATGGACGAGTTCAAATCGCTTGCCGAAAATCTAAAATCGAAAGGCGTCGAATTTATCATCGAGCCGAAAATTCGCTTCGCGGGCGAAGTCGGCGAACAGGCGACGATGTTTTTTCTCGACCCAAGCGGCAACGCGCTCGAATTCAAAGCGTTTGCGGACTTTTCGCAAGTTTTCGCTAAATAAATCAAGCCACAGAGAACACGGAGCGGCATAGAGTAAGAAAGGCAAAAGGTAGAGAGCGAAAAGTGGAATATTCGCAAAATGCGCGTTCGGTTTTTACTTCCTCTCTTTTTCCCGCGCCTTTTTTATTTGATTTCCTCTATGCCTTTCTCCGTGTCCTCTGTGGCAAAATATTCTTATGAAAACAGCATTGATACATCACCCGATTTACCTGAAACACGACACGGGCGAAGGACACCCGGAAACGCCGAAGCGGTATGAAGCAGTGATGAACGCGCTTCGGAAAGAGCGGAAGTTTTGGGATTCGCTGAACGTCATCGAAGCCGAAAAAATCTCTCGCGGCATCGTGCAGGCGGCGCACACGAAAAAACATTTCGATAATGTCGAAACTGCGTTTGCCGAAGGCGAGACGCGCCTCGACGCCGATACGGTTGTTTCGATGCACTCGTTTGACGCGGCGATTTACGCGGCGGGCGGCGCGTGTCGGGCGGTTGACGCCGTGATGAATAAGGAAGCCGACAACGCTTTTGTCGCCGTTCGCCCGCCGGGACACCACGCGACGGCGGAGAACGCGATGGGTTTTTGTCTGTTCAACAACGTCGCGGTTGCGGCGCGTTACGCGCAGAATAAATACAAGGAAATCGAGCGCGTGGCGATTGTCGATTGGGACGTGCATCACGGCAACGGGACGCAGGGAATTTTCTTTGACGACCCGACGGTTTTTTTCTATTCGATGCACCAATATCCGTGGTATCCGGGCAGCGGCTCGCGCGGCGAAACCGGCTTCGGGCGCGGCAAAGGCTACACGATGAACTCGCCGGTCAAGGCTTTAACAACGGCGGACGCGCAAAAGCGAATGTTTGAAAGCGCGATAAACGACATTCGCCGCGATTTCAAACCGGATTTGATAATGATTTCCGCCGGCTTCGACGCGCACCGTGCAGACCCGCTCGGACAATTAAAATTGGAAGACAACGATTTCGTTTCAATGACGCGCGCCATCAAACATTGGGCGGCGGAAGTGTGCGGCGGGCGCATAGTTTCGTGTCTCGAAGGCGGCTACAATCTCGACACGCTCGGCGAATCGGTCAAAGCGCACGTTTCAGCTTTGCAAAGCGGTTAGTGTTTTGTATTTTCATTGTTTTAATAAAAATACAGTCTCAAAAACAACTCCTTTTGAGACAAATTAAGCTGCCCTTTTCTTTTTTAGTTTCAAATGTCTTGCTGAAAGCTCGACGATTTGTTTGGAAAACACTTTTCAATCTGCTTTTACCGGCGGCTTAATTTATTTGACAAACAAGGTATTATATTCTTCAATAACTAAATTTCTTACAAATAAAACAAATAAATCAGCCGGTTAAGGAGCAGATTTGAGTATAAAAATTTTATTTATATTTGTTTGGATAGTTCTCAGCGTGGCTGTAATACACGCCCATACTGAAAAAAATCCTACGATAACGGACAATGCAATCACGGTTTTGACCAGATTCGGGTGGCAGGATAAGGTCAGGTTTATACCGGCTTCTGCTGATGAGCATAAGTTGACGGCACAATTTGTTTCGGCGGAGGCGGAGGCTTTTATACTTAACGAGTTAAGGAACAGTAAGAAATTTAAAAGGAGTAACGGGATAATGCTGCGCCTGTTTCATCCCGGAGCTAAAAAAAGTTTTCGTGAGTTAAATCGCCCTTCAATGCATATTATATTCTATGAAAATAAAATCGAAATCCATTTTGACCTGCATTGTCCGGGATTAAAACGCCCGTTGGAAAGCTATGAGCATTTTCGTGAAGTTTTTATGAATTTTTGGCATCATTCAACCACTTCTCAAACAAAGGTGTCCGTTGCGTTAGCAAATAATCGTTAACCGTTAAAATCAGCGGTTCTTCATTTCCAAGCGAGGCGCAAAAGCGAATGTTTGAAAGCGCGGTAAATGATATTCGCCGCGATTTCAAACCGGATTTGATAATAATCTCCGCCGGTTTCGACGCGCACAGCAGCGACCCGCTCGGATAGCTTCTGCTCGAAGACCAGGATTTTATGCACTTAACGAAAGTCGTCAAAGATTGGGCGGCGGAAGCGTGCGGCGGCAGAATAGTTTCGTGTCTCGAAGGCGGTTACAACATCGAAACGCTCGGCGCGACAGTTAAAGCGCACGTTCGGGCTTTGCAAACTTAATTCTTTTTCTCGGCTTCTAAATTGAACTTCTGAAGTAACCAGTTCAATACAGCTTCCTGGTCGTTAATCGTCGCTCGCCTGATTTGAGCGAGCAAGTGAATTTGGTCTGGTTTTGGCAACGCCGTATTTTGCAAGCCTTCATTACAATTCGTGCAAACCGCTCGTAGATTCTGCGCGGTATCGTCGCCGCCTTTTGACTTATCGAGTATATGACCCATCGTTAGTCGCACTGTTCTGTTTCCGCCGAATGGGTCAGCGTCGCCCGCCGCAACGCCGCACATTTGACAGGTGTAGCCGTTTCTTTCAAGCACCCAGGCGCGAGTTTCTTTTGAAATGTTACGTGCAAAAGACGGCACTCGCTTGTCTGTTTCCATCAGATACTGATTCGGTTTGAGATTGGCACGGTCTTTGTGAGAAAGAATTTGATAGCCGTCTTCGTTTCGCAACTCACGAACACGACGCGCCCATTCAACCGCGCCGCCGCTGGCTCGCTGAATATCTTTTGATTCAAGCACATTGCCAATATTTTGTAAGAAAAATTGCAGAATTAACTGTTTTGAGCCGGATTTTCGAGGCATATTATTTACGTTTTCTACTGATTCAGATTGACAGCCGACGATTGAAGTTGCGGCTGGAAGGATGCCGCGCGTTCTTTGCTTATTTCAGCGTAAGTCGAATTTAGTTCAATGAGAATTGCTTTGCGGTTCAATTCGTTTGCAGCGATTCCGGTAGTTCCCGAACCGCTGAACGGGTCTAAAATAACATCGCCTTCGCGCGAACCTAACAGAATACAGCGACGCGCGAGTTCTCGCGGAAATGTTGCCGGATGTCCGCTTCTGCTTGAGTCGGGACTGAGAATCCAATGATTGCGAAGATTCGCGCCGCTTTCTTCCCGAACGCCGTTTGGATTGTAGAAATACGTCGGCGACTTGGCAAACATAAAAACCTCTTCAGTTGCGTTTGTCGGTCTGTTTTTAACGCTTTCCGGCATCGGATTTTTTTTGACCCAAGTTATTTTTGACCGTAAAATCCAACCGTCCGCTTGCAATGCGAAAGCGACACGCCAAGGCAAACCTATTAAGTCTCTGTCTTTAAGTCCCCAACAATCGGGAACTTTACAGTTGCGTTTTTGAATGAGCTTTTTTGTATTGCCAACCATCGCGTTCGGTCCGTGATTGCCTGTTCCGCCATTTCTCGCGTAACCGTCGCCGACATTAAGCCACAATGTTCCGTCTTTGCGAAGCACGCGCCGCACCTCTCGAAACATTTTTACCAGATTATCGACATATATTTCCGGCGACGCTTCAGCGCCGATTTGCGCCGGATTGTCGTAGTCGCGTAATCCCCAATACGGCGGCGACGTTATACAACTTTGGACGGATTCAGCCGCGAGCGTGGGTAAAACTGTGAGGCTGTCGCCGGTCAGGATTTGCAAATTACTCATATCACCGTTATTTTGACGGAAGTTTTATTGACAAGCAATTTGGCGGTATAATTTTCCTGATTTTTCAAATTCCGCACACGCTCAAAAATACGCTTTTTATAAAGTGAAAAACAATTATTTTAGCCGCACAAGGTTATGAAGCTGCCGATTTGCTTATATTGTTGCGACATTCAATATTTTTCTGTTAAACTTTCCGCACATCAGACTAAGGAGAAAAAACCGATGCCCGACGTAGAAATTCCGTGCGTTCAGTGCCGCGACAATTTTGTTTTTACCGAAAAGGAACAGGAAACTTTTTACCAGCGCAATATGCCCGCGCCGCAGCGGTGTCAGAAATGCCGCTCGAAAAAAGCGGCAGTCGTCGGCGCGGGGAACGCGTCGGGACGCTTTGAAATCGTCTGCGACCACTGCGGCAAACACGACCACGTGCCGTTTCAGCCGAAAACCGGACGCTCCGTTTTATGCAGAGATTGTCATCAGGCAAACCGCTCGAAAGTTCGCTCCGCTTAAAATCGTGAATAGCAAATAGTTTTGTTCTTCACGATTCACGATTTTTATGTCCTTTGAAACAGTCAAATATCAATTAAACGAAAACGTCGCCGTTATCACTTTGAATCGTCCCGACGCGCTCAATGCTTTGTCTTTGCAGTTGACAAAGGATTTGCGCAGCGCGATTGAAAAAGCCGTTGACGACAAAGCGCGCGCCGTCGTTTTAACCGGCGAAGGCAGAGCGTTTTGTTCGGGCGGCGATTTGCGCGAGATGCGCTCGATGTGGGAACGGATTGGAAGAATCGAAGCGTTTTTAGAAGAACCGCTTAAAGAATTGCACCGCGTTATTTTGCTGATTCGAGAAACGCCGATTCCTTTCATCGCCGCCGTTCAAGGCATTTGCGCGGGCGCGGGAACTAACTTCGCGCTCTCCTGCGATATTGTTTTCGCGGCGGAAAATGCGACGTTTAACGAAGCGTTCGTCAAAATCGGTTTGTCGCCCGACTGCGGCGGAACTTTCTTTCTGCCGCGCGCCGTCGGCGAAAAGCTCGCCGCGGAAATATTTATGACCGGCGACACTTTAACGGCGGAACGCGCCGCAAACATCGGAATGATAAACCGCGTTGTCGCGGCTGAAAATTTGATTGAGGAAACCTTGAAAACGGCGCAAAAACTCGCGCTTGCGCCGACCGCTTCAATCGGGCGCATTAAAAAAATGCTCAATGCTTCGTTTTCAAACGATTTGCAAACCCAACTCGGTTTGGAACACAAATCGCAAATCGAATCAGGCAAATCCGACGATTTCAAAGAAGGCGTAACCGCGTTTTTCGAGAAACGCCCGCCGAATTTTACCGGAACTTGAAAATTTATCGCAAAAAAAGATGAACCTTAAAAGCTCATCTTTATGAAGTTTGAGGTGTGTAATTTCTTTGTCCTGCCGGTAATTAACTTCTATGTATCGCGGCAACATTCGAGCAGCAAAGACACGGCTTCCCGCAAATTTTCGCGCGTTTCTTCCAAAGTTTCGCCCTACGTATTCGCGCCCGGAAGTTCGGCGACGCAGCCGATGTAGCCGCCTTCTTCCGCGCGTTCGTAAATCGCCGTTAATTTCAGTTCGGTCATAAGTTTTTATCCTCTCAAAAGCTGTTTGGCAATCACCATTCGCTGAATTTCGCTTGTGCCTTCGCCGATTGTGCAGAGTTTGGAATCGCGCCAGTATTTTTCCGCCGGATAATCTTTGGTGTAGCCGTAGCCGCCGTGAATCTGGATTGATTCTTCGGAGACGCGAACGGCAACTTCAGAGGCGTAAAGTTTCGCCATCGCCGATTCTTTGGTCAACTTTTTGCCCGCGTCTTTTAATAATGCGGCTTGCATCGTTAAAAGTCGGGCGGCTTCGATTTGCGTCGCCATATCTGCCAATTTAAATTGAATCGCCTGAAATTCTGCAATCGGATGACCGAATTGTTTGCGCTCCTTTGCATATTTCAAAGCGGCTTCATAAGCGCCCTGCGCGATGCCGATTGAGAGCGCGGCGATTGAAATTCTGCCGCCGTCGAGAATTTTCATCGCCTGCGTGAAGCCTTCGCCTTCGTTTCCGAGAAGATTTTCGGCGGGAACGCGGCAGTCTTCAAAAACTACGCTGGCGGTTTCCGAAGCGCGCATTCCCAGCTTATTTTCCTTTTTGTCCGAGCGGAAACCTTCCATCGATTTGTCGAAGATAAACGCCGAAATGCCTTTGCTGCCTTTTTCGCGGTCGGTTACGGCGACGGCGACGCACGTATTACAGGAAATGGCGTGCGTGATAAAATTTTTCGAGCCGTTGACGACGTAGCCGTGTTCGTGGTGTCTGGCGGCGTTCGAGCGCGTGCCGGACGCGTCCGAACCGGCTTCGGCTTCGGTCAAACCCCACGCGCCGAAACTTTCGCCGCTGACAAGCGGAACGAGATATTTCTGTTTCTGTTCTTCCGTGCCGAACATATAAATATGATTCGAGCAAAGCGAATTGTGCGCTGCGACAGACAAACCGACCGAGCCGTCAACGCGCGCCAGTTCTTCGATAATCGTCGCGTATTCGACATAACCCATCGCCGCGCCGCCGTATTCTTCGGGAAAAATTATGCCCATCAAACCGAGTTCGGCGAGCTTCGGGCGCAGCTCAATCGGGAAATGCTGCGCCTCGTCCCATTCCATAACGTGCGGCAGAATTTCGCTTTCGGCAAATTCGCGGATGCTGTATTTTATCTGTTTTTGTTCTTCGGTTAATTCAAAATTCATATAATAATTGTCGGTTAGCTGGTTTTTAATTGTCGTTCGATATTAAATTTAATCTTAGAAGCTGTTTGAAAACTCGAAATAAAGGATGATTTGACTATCAGGCGGTCATTTTGGGTAAATTATTTTGTGAAAAAACTTTATCCTTCTGATCTAACCGATAGTCAATGGAATCATACCA
>JAABUN010001653.1_pt1 | contig 46857 bp, 39 predicted proteins | sample 5559311 | NCBI WGS metagenome assembly JAABUN01 (sample SAMN10711877, study PRJNA513370) | rock metagenome | isolation source: Antarctica rocks | place: Antarctica: Victoria Land, Siegfried Peak sud
TCCTCCTCCACCATCCGCTGGAGTCCGCGCACCTGTCCCTCGACCCGGCGCAGCCGTTTGAGGTGGCTGTCCTTCTGGTCGTGGTAACCGTGTGTCTCGGTCATGACGCTCCTCGCCTCGTACCCCTACGGGGTATCGCTCTACGGGAGAACCTATCCCTCCGCGGCTTTGTTCCACAAGCCAGGTATGCCGGGCGGCCGGACCCGCTCGGCGGTCACCAGCCGGGTGGTGACGGCTCACGAGGCGCCGCCGGTCGGCCGGACCCGCTCGGCGGTCACCAGCCCGGGTGGTGACGGCTCCTCGGGCGCCGGGCGGACGGCATACCGAGCCTGCTCAGTAGGTGTAGAAGCCGCGGCCGGTCTTGCGGCCCAGGAGACCGGCGTCCACCATCCGGTTGAGCAGGGGCGGAGCCGCATAGAGCGGTTCCTTGAACTCCTCGTACAGGGACTCGGCCACCGCCTTGGTGGTGTCGAGACCAATGAGGTCGGCGAGCGCGAGCGGACCCTGCGGGTGCGCGGCGCCTCGGACGAGCCCCTGGTCGATGTCCTCCGCGGTGGCGAAGCCCGACTCCAGCATGCGGATCGCGCTGAGGATGAACGGAACGAGGAGCGCGTTGACCACGAACCCAGCCCGGTCCTGGCAGTCGATCGCGTGCTTGCCGAGCGTCCCTTCGACGAAGCTGCGAGCCGTCTCGGTCGTGTCCTTGGCAGTGAGGAGGCTGGGCACCAGCTCGACCAGCGAGAGAACCGGGACGGGGTTGAAGAAGTGGACCCCGAGGACGTGCGTCGGGCGTTTGGTCGCCACCGCGAGCTTCATGATGGGGATGGACGACGTGTTGGAGGCGAGGATCGCGTCGGGTGAGGTGACGATCTCGTCGAGCTGCCGGAAGAGGGACACCTTGGCCGCCTCGTGCTCGACGATCGCCTCGACGACCAGCTCGCGGTCGGCCAAAGCGGTCAGGTCGGTGACGACGGTGACCCGGCTGAGGACCTGCTCGGCGTTGTCGAGCTTGCCGCGCTCCTGGGCGCGGCGCAGTGACTTCTCCAGGCGCTGGCGGGCGGCCTCGGCGGCGGGCTCGCCCGCCTCCACGACGACGACGTCGAGCTCGGCGCGGGCGCAGACCTCGGCGATCCCGGAGCCCATGAGGCCGCCTCCGATAACACCGATCCTGGTCATCTCCATGGTGACTGTCCCGCTCTCCTCGTCGGTGACGGACTAACCGCCTCCGTGCTGCTGAACCGCTCGATCCTAGGACACCCGGCCGCCGGAGCGTCCGGACGCACGCTGGCGGTCGCTGCCGCCGGTCGTCAGGAAACGGCGGGAAGCCTTGCCGAAGCGCCTGACCCGGGTGGGAGAGTCGTCAGGGAGGACGACCGTGGTGGGCAACCACACCGGGCCACCGGCCGCTCCTGCGCCGCATCGAAGGCCGCCGACCTTGCCGGCCGGTGAAGGGCGGGAGCCATCCCCCCCACAGTCTGCGGGTGCCGGAGCTGACGACTCCGATATAGTGATGCCAGGCCGGGGCGATCCGGCCATCTGTTTTGCGCAGGGTCAGATCGTCGGACCCGCAGACCCGGCCAGGTAGCTCAGTTGGTACGAGCGTCCGACTGAAAATCGGAAGGTCGGCGGTTCGACCCCGCCCCTGGCCACCTCCCAAAACCGCAGGTCACAGGCTTGTGACCTGCGGTTTTACCGTTTCCGGCGGTCGCTGACAGGCCGTCGTGCCATAACTCGTGCAACAACTCCAGTGACCGTGCAAACCGGACATTGACCCTTGCTGACCGAGAGTTGTTGCACGACTTGTTGCACGACGTGCCTCTTGACGTGGTCGCTCTCCGAAGCGCCGGCCGACGGCGAGGGCGGCCTCCACGACGGCCGGTTCGAGCCACCGTCGGCTCACGGCTGGCGGCGCCCGTCCTGCTCGCCAGCTCGCAGGAGAGCCCCCGCGCGGGCGAAATTTCGAGACGCAGCGGCGCTCGGAGTCCGCAGGACCGGGCTGGGGCCCAAGGTGGGATAGGCGCAGAGACCATCCGCCGCCCACAGCTCCGGTCGCTCGCCCATGAACACCACCGCCACGTCGGCCTGGAGTGCCTGCCTCGCCGGTGTGGTCCCCCAGCGCGACCGGCTTTCACCGCGACAGCAGAAACCGCTGTAATCAACAGGTGACCGGCATTTCTGTAGCTGGAGCGTCGGATCTTCACCCCGCTTGGCTTCGCTAGCCCGGAGATTTCATGGGCGGGTGCGGCGGGGGGGGGCTGTGGCGTGAGCTGAAAAGTGCTCCTGAGCTGGGAAGATAGGGATTACGACGTCTCTACCGGAACCAGTTCGAGGAGCACCTTCCAGGTGAAGAAGACTACCGGGTTTTACCCGTCTGTTCCTGTGGACTCGGCGCCGGTGTCGGCGGTCGGTTCCGCGGGTGGGGTGCTGTTGACCACGGCCGCGGAGGTGACGGGGTTGAGCGTGGCGTTGCGGCAGGGGTTGTCGCGGTGGCGCAAGCCGACCGCGGTGCACGACCCCGGGCAAGGTGCTGACCGATCTCGCCGTAACGCTCGCGTTGGGTGGTGACTGCCTGGCCGACGCGGCGATCCTCCGGTGTGAGCCGGGGATCTACGGTCGGGTCGCGTCGGAGGCGACGGTCTCACGGACGATCACGGCGTTGGCCGGTGACGCGGACCGGGTGCTGGCCGCGGTCGCGGCTGCCCGGACGGTCGCCCGGGCCCGAGCGTGGGAGCTGGCCGGGGAGCAGGCACCGAACCACGCTGTCAGCGCTGACGATCCGCTGATCGTGGACCTGGACGCCACCTTGGTGACCGCGCACAGCGACAAGGAACAGGCGGCGCCGACGTTCAAGCGGGGATTCGGGTTCCACCCGTTGTGCGCGTTCGTCGACCACGGCGCTGACGGGACCGGGGAGGCCCTCGCGATCCGGCTCCGGCCCGGGAACGCCGGCTCGAACACTGCGGCCGACCACATCGCCGTCACCAAGGACGCCTTGGCCGGGCTGCCCGGGATCACCGCGTCCCGGCCCGGGCGCAAGGTGATGATCCGGGCCGACGGTGGTGGCGGGACCAAGGAGTTCCTGGCCTGGCTGGCAAGGCGTGGCCTGTCGTACTCGATCGGGTTCACCCTGCCGGCCACCACGCCCGCCCTGTACCGGCAGGTACCCGAGCAGGCGTGGCAGGCCGCGCTCAACGCCGACGGCGATGTCCGCGACGGCGCCGACGTGCTCGATCTGACCGAAGTCCTGGCCTTCCACGGGCACCTGAGCGGGTGGCCGGAGGGGATGCGGGTCATCGTGCGCCGGGAACGACCCCACCCCGGGGCGCAGCTGCGGTTCGACGACGTCGACGGTTACCGGCTGACCGCGTTCGTTACCAACGCTGTTCGCGGGCAGCTGGCCGACCTCGAGTTGCGCCACCGCCGCCGAGCCCGGTGTGAGGACCGGATCCGGATCGCGAAGGACTCCGGCCTGCGGAACCTGCCCCTGCACGGGTTCGACCAGAACCGGATTTGGTGCGCCCTGGTGATGCTCGCCACCGATCTGACCGCGTGGACCCAGCTGCTGGCCTTCGGGCGTGAGCACCCGGCCCGACGGTGGGAACCCAAACAGATCCGGCTGCGACTGTTCACGATTCCCGCCACCCTGGCCCGACACGGACGCCGGGTCCTGCTCCACGTCAAGAACACGGCCCCCTGGGCCGACCTCGTCGTCGACGCCCACGACCGCCTCACCCAGCGGGTCAGGCTCGCTGCACCGACCTGACCCAGCGCTCGTGCCTGACCCGACGACCTGCCCCGCCCTTCGGCAGTGGAAACCGACGCCCTCCGCGAGCGACATCGCGGCCACAGTCACACCCACACGCGAGAATGACCTTGAAACACAGCAGCGACGATGCCGATCACCTCACCCAGCAGCCTGATGCAACATCCGGGCTAGACCTCCTGAGCACGCGCGGCGTGTGCCCGTGTCCCTCGATCAGTGCTGCAGCAGCCCCGGAGGGACCGCTCACCCCCTTGACCGTATGCCGGTCACGTGCGGGACCAGGACGCGGGCCGAGCGAGCTCTAAGTGCCCCCAACCACAGCCCGGCGCCGTAGGCGAGGTCGTCGAGCCGCCGCGCGGCGAACGCCTCCCCGGCCCGGCGCGGCGGGACCTCGCGGTGGTCGAGAAGGTCCCAGGCCGTGGCGACGAGGATGGCGCGCCGGGCACGACGAGACACGAGCGCTGCCACAACCGCACCGGGCCACCAGTGCCTCAGCAGCAGGTGCGCGGTCTGGCGCAGCGTGGACACCGAGACCTCGGCCGTCAGCGCCCCGGCGAGCCGGGGCCGCTCCGGGGTGTCGGGGAGGCTGCGGCCTAGTCGCAAGCGCACGACGGCCACGGCGGCGAGCGCCACGGGCAGCGACCAGCGGCGATGCGCGACGAGCGCGCAGACGCCGAGCGCCGGGACCGGCGAGAGCACGGCCGGCGCCATCCAGTCTCCGTGCCGCTGAGCGAGCCAGGCGCCGCCAGAGCCATAGAAGGCCTTGCGCCCCAGCCAGCTCGACCAGGTGGCGCGGCTGTCGTGGAGGGCTACGTACGTCGGGTCGTAGCGCACCTGTCGACCGGCGGCGATCAGGCGCCAGACCAGATCCACGTCCTCGGCGACCCGGCGGTCCGGCTCAAAGCCGGGACCCAGGTCGTCGACCCGGACGAGCAGACAGGCACTGGGGAGCCAGCCAACCCTCGACCAGGGCCGGACCAGAGCCGGCCGGTCACCCAGGTCCAACGAGAGACCCTCGACGTCCCATCGTTCGAAGCGACGCGGCGTCGGATGGCGGGCAGCACCGCGGATGCGAGGAGCGACCGCCGCGACGTGAGGGTCGACGAAGTGGCCGGCGAGCCCGAGCAGGGTCGGCCCGTCGACCACGACGTCTGAGTCCACGAAGGCGATGAGCCGGGTGGAGACCAGAGCCAGGCCGGCGTTGCGGGCACTGGCCGGGCCGACGTTCTCCGCCAGCCGGAGCAGCCGCGCACCGTGCCGCTCGGCGACCTCTGAGACCGAGGCGGGCCTGCGTGAGGCATCGTCGACGACGACGACGGGAGTGTCGGGCCCGAGAGCAGTCAGCAGGCGGTCGAGCCGGTCTGCACGGTCCCGGACCGGGATCACGACGGTGAGCTCACCCACGGGGGCCGGCCCATCGAGGACGGGCGCCGCGAGGCCGGCAGCCAGCAGCCGCTCGGCGACGATCCGGGTGGCCGGGTCACGCGCCTCGAGCACGGTTCCGGAGGCCATCGCGGCCGCGGGTGGGCGGAGCCGGAGCACGCGAAGCGGTGAGCCACCGACCAGCGTGCGTCCACGGTCGTGGACACGGACGTCGTCGCCGACCCGGACCCGGAAGCCGTCGGGCAACGCGTCGGTCATCCCTTGAAGCCACCGTCGGCATGGACCACGCTGCCGTGGAGGACGGCGCCGCCGGGCGAGCAGCAGAAGGCGATGGTCTCGGCGATCTCCTCGGGCTCGATGGCTCGGCCGAGCAGCTGGTGGGAGACGAGGTCATCGATCGACGCGTCGTCGTAGAGCCGGGCTGTCCGCTCCAGCATCTCGGTACGTGTCGAACCGGGGCTCACCGCCACGGCGGTGACGCCGGTGTTGACGAGATCGGCGGCCAGGCCGCGCATCATCCCGACCACGGCGTGCTTGGCCGCGGTGTAACCGGCGAGGTGGAAGAGTCCGCTGCTTCCGGCCGCCGACGCAACCGCCACGAACCGACAGCCCGAGGGCTCGGGACCGGCGAGCATGGCGGGAACGGTGGCCGCGGCCGTGTTCCAGACGCCCTTGGCGTCGATGTCCCACAACAGATCGAGCTCCTCCGGCGCAGACTCCCACAGCTTCTGTCCTCCTGCGATCACCGCGGCCGCCGCGACGGCGACGTCGAGCCGGCCCCAGCGGCTGACCGCGTCAGCGACGGCGGCGTCGAGAGCCCCGCGGTCTCGCACGTCGGCGACCACCGGCAGCACGTCGCCAACGTCCCTGAGAAGCTCGAGGTCGCGCCGGGTCGGCATTGAGTACGGCGTGGCATCGGCCCCGGCGCACCAGTCGACCGCGACCACGGCATATCCCTCAGCGACGAGCCTCCGGACGGTTGCCGCGCCGATCCCCCGTGCGGCGCCGGTGACCATCGCTACTCGTGTCATCGGACCTCGGGAACGGTGGCGGCGAGCACGTCGTCGACCATCGCGGCCAGGACTGCCGCCCCTTCGGCCGCGCTGGCCGCCGCCGGGTCACCGAGGACACCGTTGGCCGACACCGACCTCACTCCTCCCGACATCAGGTCGGGCAGGATCTCACCCAACGGCCGGGCGTCACCGGCCACGGCGAGCTTGAGCCGGACCGACCGGGGCCGGAGATGAAGCATGAGCGAGGTCTCCGTGTGGCCGGCGTGGAGATCGACCGACCCGGTCGCGCACGCGGCCCAGGACACGTCGTGGCCCTCGGCCACGAGCTGGTCGACCGCCTGGGCGAGCGCCTCCAGGTTGCCACCGTGGGCGTTGACGAGGACGACCCGGCGGGCCCAGGTCCGCATCGAGCGGACCAGTTCGACGAGCAGCAGACGCAGCGCATCGGTGCCGATCGAGCTGGTGCCCGCGAAGGCCTGGTGCTCGCCACTCGCGGCATACGTGACCGGCGGTGCGACCCAGGCAGGCGTTCCAGCCTGGCCGAGCCGGTCGGCGACCCCGGCCACCACCGCCTGAGCGATCGCGGTGTCGGTGTCGAGCGGCAGGTGGGGGCCGTGCTGCTCCAGCGAGCCGATGGGCACCAGCACCAGCCTGGCCCCGTCGGCGTCGACCGTAGTGGCCTCGGCCAGGAGCCGGGTCATGCGGGCTGGACACCTAGGGCGCGGTGGAATCCTTCGGGCACCAGCAGGTGCTCGGGGGTCAGCTCGTCGACCCCGGCAACGCCCAGGCCGAGCAGAGCGGAGTCGAGTCCCCCGCGCAGCACGTCGAGGACGTTCTCGACACCGGCCTGGCCGTTGGCGGCGAGGCCCCACAGGTAGGCCCGCCCGATCATGACGGCCCGAGCCCCGAGAGCGAGCGCCTTCACGACGTCGGAGCCACGGCGAACGCCGCCGTCCATGACCACCTCGACCTGGTCGCCGACCGCGTCGGCGATCGGCTTGAGGACCCGGATCGCCGCCGGGGTCCCGTCGAGGTTGTTGCCGCCGTGGTTGGAGACGGACAAGGCGGAGACGCCGGCGTCGACCGCCCGCAGCGCGTCGTCGACGCGGCATACACCCTTGAGCATGAACGGCATCCCGCTGATTTGCGCCCAGGTCTCGCGCATCCACGCAACGTCGTCCCACGACGGTGGTGGGGTGGTCATCCATTCGTAGTAGGCACCGAAAAACGTCGGCGACGGCCCGGAGGGACCATCCGGGCCGAGGGGAGCGAGGTTGGGTGCGGTCAGGTCGGGGATCTGCCCGGTCCTCCCGAACTGGTAGAGCCAACGCGGCTTGGTCACCACCTCTGGCGCCATCCGGATCATCGTCCTGAGATCCACCTTCTCGGGGATCTCAGGACTCCCCCAGTCGCGACCCATCGAGAACGACCAGTCCAGGGTGGCGATCAGGGCCTTGGCTCCGGCCGCGTGGGCCCGCTCCATCCGCTGCACGACGACGTCGCGGTCACCGGTCCAGTACATCTGGAAGAACGTCGCGGCGCCCGTCGCGGTGACCTCCTCGATCGACTTCGACGCGAAGTTCGACAACCCCATCACGGTGCCGCGGGCCGCCGCGGCACGAGCGACCGCCACCTCACCGTCCGGATGCACCGCCTGTACGCCGGTCGGTGAGATCACGACCGGCAGCGAGATCTGCTGGCCCATCAGGGTGGTCGCCATCGCGCGGTGGGCGTGGTTGCCGGCGACATGCGGCGCCAGCCCGAGCTCGCGGAACGCCGCCTGGTTGTCCGAGACCGTCTGACCGCGCTCGGAGCCGGCCACCAACGCGCGGTACACGGGAGCCGGAAGACGCTTGCGGGCGCGTCGCTCGGCCACCGCGACGGACTCGAACCAGGGGTTCTGCTTCCACGGGTTCTCCAGCCAGGTCGGTCTGCTCACGAGCAGCAACCGCCGGACGGGTTGGGCTCGAAACCGGCGAGCGGGCTCTCGGCGCAGGCGCTGACCGGCGGCCGGGTGAGGAGCTTGAGCATCACCGGCTGGTTGCGGGTGGGGCTGGCCTTGGAGTGGTCCTGGCTCGGCACTGGTAGGACGCGTTCGCCGGCCAGGCCGAGCTCGCCATAGCCCTGCACGCACTCCGGGTCTGGCCCGTCCAGGGGCAGGCCAGTGAAGAACTTGGCCGCCATGCAGCCGCCGCGACAAGAGTCGTAGAAGGAGCACTTCGAGCAGGCGCCTCCGGTCTGCGGCGAGCGCAGGTCGGCGAACAGCTCGGAGTCCTGCCAGACCCGCTGGAACCCACCGTCGACGAGGAGGTTGCCGGCCAGGAAGCTGTCGTGGATCGCGAACGGGCAGGCGTAGACGTCGCCGACCGGATCGATCAGGCAGACCACGCGACCGGCGCCGCACAGGTTGAGGCCGGGCAGGCTCTCACCGAAGGCCGCGAGGTGGAAGAACGAGTCTCCGGTGAGGACGTCCTCGCCGTGGGCCATCAGCCAGTCGTAGAGCACGCGCTGCTGCTCGGGCAGTGGGTGCAGCTCGTCCCAGACGTCGACGCCGCGTCCCGAGGGGCGCAGGCGCGTCAACCGGAGCGTGGCGCCGAAGGAGTCGGCCAAAGCCTTGAACTCGTCGAGCTGGCCGATGTTCTGACGGGTGCAGACGACGCTGATCTTGGCGTCGCGGAAGCCGGCGTCCTGCAGGTTCTGCAGTGCGGTGAGCGCCATGTCGTAGGAGCCCGGACCGCGCACGAAGTCGTTGACCTGGGCTGTGGCACCGTCCAGGGAGATCTGTACGTCGACGTAGTCGGTCGACGCGAGGAAGCGGGCGCGCTCGGGGGTGATGCGCACGCCGTTCGTGGAGAACTTCACACCGACCTGGCGGTCGACGGCATACTGGAGAAGGTGCCAGAAGTCGGGGCGGATCGTCGGCTCTCCCCCACCGATGTTCACGTAGAACACCTGCATGCGCTGCAGCTCGTCGACCACCGCCTCGCACTGCGCGGTCGTCAGCTCGCGCGGGTCGCGCTTGCCGCTGCTCGACAGGCAGTGCGCACACTCGAGGTTGCAGGCATAGGTCAGCTCCCACGTCAGGCAGATCGGCGCGTCCAGACCCAGCTCGAACTGCTCGACGAGCGAGCCGTTCTCCGGCCTGACCGACGTCGGACGCGACTGGGTGACGGTCATGCCGACTCCACAGCCCGTGGTCGGATCATGTCGGTCGCGGCGAGACCACGCAGGGCCGCGGCGTATGCCGGGTGCTGCTCGACCGGGACATCGGCGGCCACCAACGCGGACCGGACATCGGAGTGGTCGGCGAGACCCTCGACGACGCGGACCAGCTGAGGTCGCTTGAGGAAGGTCAGCTTGCGGTTGCCGAAGTGGTAGGCCAGGGCACCGAAGGGCTCCGGACGCAACGCCACCGAGTCCGAGACCGTCCACGGCTCAGCCAGGATCGAGTCACCCAGCGGACCGGTCATGGGGTCAGGCATCAGTACACGCCGCACATGCCGTCGATCGACACCTCTTCTACGAGGTCCTCGGCAGTCAGCGTCTCATCGGCCTCGGTGGCTGTGTGGTCGACGGCCTGGTCGACGGCTTGGGCGGTGAGCTCGTTCAGCATGGCTTCTCCTCCGGACGATTGTGATGTCGAGCACACTAATGGCACCGTTGGTCAAAAAGGAAGGCCCGGCGACTGTTAGATTTCACCGAGATGGCAGCGATGGACCGTACGGTGAGCCGTTCCCTGCGTGGTCGTCCGGTTGCGACCACCCACGGTGAGATTGAGCAGGCCGCGTTCCGCCTGTTCGCCGAGCGAGGCTTCGAGCGCACCACGTTGGACGCGATCGCCGCCGAGACGGGGATCGGCCGGCGCACCCTGTTCCGCTACTTCGAGTCCAAGAACGACATCCCGTGGGGACAGTTCGACCTCACGCTCGACGGCTTTCGCACCCTCCTTGAACAGATGCCGGTCGACCTGCCGCTGCACGAAGCGGTCCACCGCGGAGTGGTGTCGTTCAACGACTTCGAGGAGGAAGCCGTGCCCTCCCACCGCGAGCGGATGCGTCTGATCCTGGGGACCCCGGCGCTCCAGGCGCACTCCGTGCTTCGGTACGCCGAGTGGCGCGCAGTGATCTCAGACTTCGTCGCTCTCCGCACCGGCCAGCGATCCACCGACCCCCTGCCCGAGACCGTCAGTCAGGTGAGCCTGGCTCTCGCCCTGTCGGCGTACACGTTGTGGCTCCGCTCCCCCGGGCCAACCCTTCGAGACAGGCTCGACGAGGCGATGGCCAACCTGAGGGGATACCTGGAACACGATGGACCAGTCCCGCGCCCGAAGAAGCCGGACCTGGACAGATCGGCTGAGCGCGGCAGAAGGGAGCCACCGTAAGTCAGCAGCAACAGGTTTTGAACCAGGTCCTGCTGACTTCATATCTAGCCGGACCACCACGCGAATGTGGGGACCAAGCCCGGGTCAGGCGATGACTGCCTGACCTACGAGCTGATGCAGGAGGCCACGGATCGGAAGTGCCACCGAGGGGAGCACCTGGGTCATGAACACGACGACCATCTCCAGTTCGGGATCCACCCAGAACACCGTGCTCGCCGCACCTCCCCAGCCGAACTCGCCGACACCGCTCGGCACTCTCGAGCGGATCGGATCGAGAACCACCGACACTCCCAGGCCCTGCCCGACGCCAGCAGTTGGCGACTCTGTCTTCATCGGACGACCGAACTGTTCGAGGTCCGCGCCGCCGGGCAGATGATTGGCCGTCATCAGATCGACGGTTCTCGGACTCAGGAGTCGTTCGCTGTCCAGGACGCCGCCATTCGCCAGCATCGTGGCGAACCGGTAGTAGTCGTGCGTCGTGCTCACGAGCCCGCCACCGCCGAAGTGCGCACGGTCTGCGCGCAACACCGCCCCGCCTATCGTGTCGTTGCGAACCAGTCCAGCGGTTGGGTCGGCGACATAGAGCGCCGCGAGACGCCCGCGATCCGATTCCTGGACGCGGAAGGCCGTGTCAGACATTCCCAGTGGCTCGAAGACCTCTTGATGTAGAAACGCGCCAAGGCATTGGCCGGTCATCACTTCGACCACCCGGCCGAGCACATCGGTCCCGACGGAATAGTTCCATTCGGAGCCCGGCTGGAACAGCAACGGGAGGCCAGCCCAGACGTCACACGCGTCGGCCAGGGACAGTCCGCTGGGGGCTTCCAGCTCATGGCCGGCGTCTCGGTACATCGAGTCGACAGGGTGGCTGTGGTGGAAGCCGTAGGTCAGACCCGCTGTGTGGGTGAGGAGGTGCCGGATCGTCACCGGACGGTCGGCGGGGACGGTGACCAGGTCACCGTCCGGGAGAAGGCGATCAAAGACACGCACCTGCTCGAACGACGGGATGTACGCCGAGACCGGATCGTCCAGCTGGAACTCCCCCCGTTCGTGCAGCATCATCGCCGCGACCGCGGTCACTGGCTTGGTCATCGAGTAGATGCGGAACAGGGTGTCGTCCTGGATCGGCAGGCTTCGCTCGAGATCTCGATGGCCCCAGGAACTGACGTGGGCCAGCGCCCCACGTCGACCGATGGCCAGGGACCAGCCAGGAATGGCGCCTGCGGATACTCTGTCCGCCAGAAACCCAGCCAACCGCCCGAGTCGGGTCTCGTCCAGGCCGACCTCGGCCGGCTGGATCTCGATGCTCAGTCCCATGAACAGCTACTCAGCCTGCGGTGGCCACATGAAGTCGGGTTCGCGTCGCAGCTTCGGGACCTGAATCAGCTCGAAGATCGTGCCGAACTCGTCTGTGGTACCGAAGTAGGCGAACTCGCCGTCACCCGCGGCGCCATAACCGTGACCAGACTGGACCAGCTCGTAGCCGGCAGCGAGCATCTCCTCCTTAACCGGAGCCATCTCCTCGACCCGAATGCCGAGGTGCTGGATGCCGTACCCGTGCTTGTCCGTCCACTCGTGGTAGAGCGAGCTCTCTCCATGCACCTCGACCAGTTCCACCTGGGGGCCGGAACTCGTCATGGCGATGTCGATGCTGTAGTCGGCCGGCTTCCCCCGATACATGAAGTCCTCGACGCTGTCCGGGGTGAAGTGGTAGCCGATCCACGGACCCAGACCGAGCGCGTTGCTCCAGGCCTCGAGCCCGACGCGCAGGTCGGGCACCACGATGCCTATCTGGACGATCTGGCCAGCCGAGAGAAACGGGAGCATCTCAGTTGCTTCCCACGAGCTCGGCACGCACGATGTTTGTGCCGGCGACGATGGACTCGATCTTCTTCTTGGCGACGATGTGCTTGATCCCGGTCAGGGTGCAGTCGGTGTGGACCATGAGGCGCTCGGCAGGAACCACGTCAAGGACTTTGCGAATCCCGCTGGCGACGTGCTCAGGACTTTCGGCGATCAGACTCTTGCCGTCGACCACCCCGACACCGAAGTCCTTGTCCGCGGGGATCGTCGAGATAGCGTCGATATCGCTCTGGGCGAAGCCGTGGCTCGACATCTCGTACTGGATCTGATCGCAGTTAAGGTCCCACAGCCAGGGGAACAGCTTTGATCCTCGAAGCTCCGTCACACCTGGCTGACCCTCCTGCTGGCCATAGCAGATGTGGATCACCTTGTACGCGTCCACACCGTCCAAGGCGATGTTGATGGCTTCGACCACCCAGTCGGCGGGGTCGAAGAAGGTCAGGACCTCCGCGAACTGGATGATCTCCACCCCACGGCTGACCATATCCTTCAGTTCCAGGTTCAGCGCTCGTGCAAGGTCTTTCGAAAGCGCGCCGATATCTCCGCCGTAGTGTTGGTCGGTGATGAGAGCGGACATCGTTGCAGGGCCGACGGCGGCCTGGATCTTGACCGGCATCCGGGTCTGTTCGAGCGCTGCCTCGAGGATTGGTTTGAAGATCGGTCGCCGCCAGCCGATTGGCCCCGTGACCGTCGGCTTGTACACCGGGATGTTGTCGAAGTGACCGGCGCTGATCGCGTCGCCATAAGGAACGAAGCCCTCTAGCCGGTCCAGATAGAAGTGGAAGATCTCGCCCTGCTCATAGTCACTGTCACTCTCGTAGTGCTGGGCCCCGTCGGTCACAACATCCAGGCCAGCGTCGGTCATGTCCTTGATCGCCAAGGCGACTGCATTGCGATAGAGCGTCCGATCGCGAAAGCTCGGAAACTCGGGAGAGTCGACCCCGGCGAGCGGGAAGACCTTGCCTTCGAGGAACTGCGCCCGTGGATACGACCCGACGATGGTGGTGGGCAGGAGGACTTCCTCGCCACGAATTTGGACCACGACATTGCTCCCTTGGCTCGGTGGTTGGTGCTGCTCCGTCTCAGTGTGTGTCCCTGATCCGACCGAGTCCTCGGCCCGCCGGGACCAACCTCGCTGGCTGTTTGACCCTCCGGGATCTAGGCCGAGCGGCGCAGATGGGCGAGTCTGGGGCGGGGCGCCGATTCGTCCCGACGGGGTCGACTGTGGGGAGAGACGGATGGATGTGCACGGCAAGCATCTGACGATGCCTGAGTGGAGACGTCTCATCGACGATGCCCACGCCGGCCGGTTCGCCGACCCGATCGTGAACATCGACGACTCGCAGGGCGAGCACTTCGATGCCATCTTCGTTGGGGGTGGCAGCGGTGGCCGATTCGGTGCCGCAGTGCTCCGAAGTCTCGGTGGCCGCCCCCTGATCATCGAGCGCTGGCCATTCCTTGGGGGTTCGTGCCCGCATCAGGCCTGCGTCCCGCATCACCTGATGTCGGAGGCCGCAAAAGAGCTCGATCAGGCGCAAGCTCTCGCTGGGCAGCTGTGGTATCCCAAGTTCGACCCTCACGCCGCCTCCATCCTGGAGCTGGTGCAGCTGTTCCGCTCGCAGCGTTCAGGTCCACACGCCCACATGAACTGGCAGAGTGCCGAGCAGCTGGGCATTGAGTCGATCGTGAACGCCGAGGCGACGGTGCTGGACTCGAACACGGTCCGCGCTGCCGGCCGCACCTTCACGGCGCGAGCGCTCGTCCTCGCGACCGGAGCGCGCACCGAGATGCCTTGCCTCCCGGGCGAGAGTCTGCCCGGCGTTTTCGACTTTGCCTCGTTCATTGAGGATCTCGACTACGAGCCGACGAAGATCGTGATCATCGGCGGCTCCAAGGTCGCCGTCGAGTACGGGAGCTACTACCAGGCGACCGGGACGCCGACCACCATCGTCAGCCGTGGCGGACTGCTCACCTCTGGCGGGCCGGCCAACATGGACGACGACATGAGGACCTACATTGTCGACGGCATGCGGCTGCGCGGGATGGAGCTGTTGGAGCACAGCACCGCAGTGCGGATTGTCGGCACCGACCGGGTCGAAGGAGTCGAGGTCGACACCCCAGGAGGTCGCACCTTCATCGAGTGCGACTTCGTCCTCATCGGTACCGGTGAGAAGCCAACGCTGGGAAGCTTCGCCGACACCCTGTCCCTGGAGTACGACGACCGGGGCTTCGTCAAGGTCGACAGTCGGATGCGCACCAACCTCCCCGACGTCTATGCGGTGGGAGACCTGATCGGCCCGCCGATGGAGATGTTCAAGTCCCGGCGCAGCGGCACGACCGCTGCGCGCAACATCATGGGGGTCGACAGCGAGTTCCACTACTCGGACATCCCCGACTTCCTGCACACCACCTACGAGGTCAGCTGGGCGGGTCTGAGCGAGCGGGCCGCACGGGAGGCTCTGGACGACATCGTCACGATCCAGGTTCCTCCTGCGGAGCTTGATCCGGCTGAAACGCCCCTGCCGATGGCTGAGGGGACGATGATCTACGGCTTCACCCTTCCCGAGCGCACCGGCTTCCAAAAATGTGTCATCGACGCGAACACCCGCAAGGTAGTCGGCGTCCATCACGCCGGCTACGGAGCAAAGGACGCCTTCCAGTACCTGCACCACCTCATCAGCAGACCGGAGGGACTGACGCTCGACCAGCTCGGAGAGCTGAACGAGCTTTACGTCAGCCCTGACTACTTCATCGGCTATGCACGGCTGCGCTCGGGACAGCGAGAGCTGAAGAACATGTGAGCGCCACGATCACAGGGGAGAGTGTCAATCGTCACCAACCGCAGGACCTCAGAGAGGAAACACATCATGGGTCGTTTCGACGGTAAGACCGTTTTCATCACCGGCGGCGCTCGCGGCCAGGGCCGTTCGCACGCCTTGTCCTTCGCCAAGGAGGGTGCCGACATCGTCGTGACCGACATCGCCAAGCAGGTGGAGAGCGTGCCCTACGGCATGTCGAGCGAGGCGGATCTGGCCGAGACCGTGGCTCAGGTCGAAGCACTCGATCAGCGTTGCCTCTCCTTCGTCGCCGACGCACGTGACTCTTCGGCGACAAATGCCGCGGTGGCGGGCGCCATCGCCGAGTTCGGCAAGATCGACATTCTCCTCGCCAACCACGGGCTGCTGTCCTTGTCGCCCGTCGCCGACATGTCGGATGAGGTCTGGGACGACGTCATCGGCTCGGATCTCACCGGCGTCTTCAAGGCCGTGCGCGCGGTCCTGCCGCACATGCTGGAGCAGAAGAGCGGGCGCATCATCGCGACCGCGTCGATGGCGGGCCGGGTGGGACTGCCCACGGTGGCCCACTATTGCGCCGCCAAGTGGGGAGTGATCGGGTTCATCAAGTCGGTGGCCCGGGAGGTGGCGGCCGAGGGGATCACCGCGAACGCGGTCTGTCCCACCAACCTGGACAGCGACATGATCCACAACCCCGCGTTCTATGCGTTGTTCGCTCCGGGAGTCGAGAACCCCACGCGAGAAGACGTCACGCCGGGGTTCGCTTCGCTGAACGCGATCCCGATCCCGTGGATCGAGGCGAAGGACATCAGCAACGCAATGCTCTTCCTCGCGTCACCGGAAGCTCGCTACATCACCGGAGAGGCGCTGCATGTGTCGGCCGGGTGGAACGCGTTCAACGCTGCATGAGCAAGACGACGTTGGACAGTCACGCGCCGACTCCCTTCGGCAATCTCAGTGGCCTGTACGAGGCTGTCAGCGCTGACGTCGTCGGACGCCATGATGAGCTCCTCGGTGTCCTGAGCGTCCTCGCGGCCGGGCGGAACCTCCTGTTGGAGGGTCCGCCCGGCACCGGGAAGTCGACCACGCTTCGGGCGGTCAGCCAGCACGCCGGATTGTCCCTGGCCGTGGTGGAGGGCAACGCGGAGATGACCCCGCAAAAAATGATCGGATACCACGATCCGGCCGCCGTACTCAGTCACGGATATCGAACCGAGGACTTCGTCCTGGGTCCGTTGCCGGCCGCGATGACCGACGGTGGGTTTCTCTATGTAGAGGAGTTCAACCGCCTGCCGGAGGACACGCTGAACACCTTGCTGACGGCGATGTCGGAGCGAGAGCTCAACATTCCACGCTTCGGTGTTGTCAAGGCGGCCGGCTCGTTTCGAGTCATCGCCGCGATGAACCCCTTCGACAACATCGGCACCACCCAGGTCAGCGTCTCGGTCTACGACCGGCTCTGTCGCATGGTGGTCGGATATCAGTCGGAAGCCGAGGAGATCGAGATCGTCTCCAAGCGGACCGGCGGACGTCCCGAACTCATCGCCCTCGCCGTGCGGCTCGTGCGCGGATCCAGATCGCATGCGCACCTGCGCAGCGGCTCCTCGGTTCGTGGGGCGATCGACTTCGTCCTCGTTGAGGATGCGCTCCGCACCATGACCCACGTCACCGATCTGAGCATCGAACAGCTGACCCGAGTGGGTGAACTGACCCTGTCCAGCAAGGTAGTGCCGGACGAGTCCTGGGGCCGGACGGCGGAGGACATCGTCCGGGAGCTTGTCGCCGGCGCCACGAGTTGATCGTGAACGCAGCTGCGGCGGCAATCATTGGTCGACGTGAGGAACTCCAGATCCTGCGAGCCGCTCTCGAGGCCGGGCGACATGTGCTCGTGGAAGGTCCGCACGGTGTGGGGAAGTCGCGGCTTGTCCAGGTGTATTGCCGCGACACCGAGACTCGTCCTGTGGTTGTGCACGGCTCGGCCGGACTGACCGTGCCCGGGCTGGTGGGCGGCCACGACCCGGGGGCGGTCCTGCGGCGCGGATATCGCGCCGACTCGTTCTCACCCGGCCCGCTGGTGACCGCGATGGCGGATGGCCGTGTGTTGCACCTCGACGAGGCGAACCGGATTGCCCCCGAGGTCGTCACCACGTTGATCTCGGCCATGTCCGAAGGCGAGCTCGTCGTCCCACGCCTGGGTCGGATTCGCGCGGAGCGCGGATTCCGGGTCATCGCCTCGGTGAATCCCACGGACAGCGTGGGCTCGGAGGTTCTGCCGGCCGCCTTCTTGGATCGCGTCGTCCGACTGGTGCTGGGATACCAGCGCCGCCAGGACGAGTTGTCGATCGTCGAACAGCAGACACCCGGTGCCGCCCCGGAGATGCGTGCCCGCGCGTTGGCCGTCGTGCGCGCCAGCCGCCGTCACCTCGATGTCAGGCTTGGTTCGTCGGTTCGCGGTGCCGTGGACCTCGTCCTGATCGCCGCTCAGCTCGGACGCATGGGAGCCGTGGACCCCGGCCTCACGGCCGCCCTGCTTGCACTGTCCTCGAAGATCCAGCTGCGGCCCGGCACCACTCGCACTGTCGAGTGGGTTATCCGTGACCTGTGGACCGACGCTGTGCTCGCCGAGCACCGATCACAAGGCAGCGCGGTCCCGGGATTGCCTGCCCTTCCCGAGTCGTCGATCCAAACGACCCGGGATTCGGATCCTGGGGAGTCGCCTCCTGATCAGTCCGGGCAGGTCGCGGATGAAACGACAGGTGCTGGGCCCAGTGAGCAAGGCCAGTCCGCCAGCGCATCCGGCACCGGGGGGGCTCAACGGGGGCATCGGGGCAGAACGGGCGACGAGTCCGAGGTCGAGCACGAGACTCTCAGCGCGATGACCTCCTTCGTCAGGGCCTCGACCCCGGGTGTCGCGCGACCCGTGCGACGTCTGGTCCACGCGGACCTCGAGCCCGCTGATATCGAGCGGATCGCCGCCGGGATCGTGATCCGTCGCACCAGAGGTCGCCTCCCGGCCGACAGCAGGCAGGGCGGCCGTTTCACAACCGTTCGCTACAACTTCCGCTCCGATGACCTCGACATCGACAGAACTGTCTCGGAGCTGCTGGACTCGCCCGTGCCCACCCATTCCCAGCTCTGGGTTCATGACCGCGTGCCGCGCCGGCGGGCTGTGGCACTACTGCTCGACGTCAGCGGTTCCATGCGTGGAGAGCGCGCTATCGAATCGGCGACCGCAGCGGCGGCCGCCGCTCTGGCAACCGAGAATGACGAACTAGCCGTCCTCGCTTTCGGCACCGACGTCGAGGTGATCAAGCACAGCGGGGATCGCATCGATGCGAACGAGCTCGTGCGCCGGGTGCTGTCGCTGCGGCCGCGGGGTTTGACCAATCTAGCTGCCGGGCTCGACGCCGGCCGCCAACAGCTCGAGCAGATGAGGTCACCGATCAAGATCGCCGTGGTGATGACCGATGGTGTGCAGAACGAAGGCAGCGATGCGGTGGCCAGTGCTTCCCGATTCCGACGCCTGAACGTCCTGGCCACGACCACCTCGACGTGGCGCCTGCGTCACTGCCAGGCGCTTGCCCTCGCGGGAAGTGGGCGCTGCGTCGGCTACGAGTCCACCGACGAGCTGCCGGCAGCCTTGTCGACCTTGCTCGACGGATGACAACGATGGTCCAGCAACGCAGTTGAAGGAGGAACGACCGATGCGCGAGTCATCGAACAGGTTGGCCGGACAGGTCATCGCCATCACGGGCGCGGCATCCGGAGTAGGCCTCGCCTCGGCTCACGCCTGTCGTGGCGCCGGCGCCCGCTTGGCACTTCTGGACCGGGACGAGGCCGCATTGCAGAAGGCGGGAGCAGAGGTCGGCGGCGATCCGCTGTGCGTCACGGTCGACATCGGCGAGCCGGATTCCGTAACCTCAGCTTTCGCGTCGATCCGCGCTCGCTTCGGTGCTCTGCACGGACTCTTCAATAATGCCGGTGTTGCCCCGATCAACGTCTCGGAGCGCCTGGAGGACATTTCTGACAGTGCCTGGGATCTGGCCCTCCGGGTGAACCTGACGGGTTGCTTCCTATGCTGCCGCGCGGCCATCCGGCTGATCGAGGACTCAGGCGGTGGGAGCATCGTCAACAATGCCTCCACCGCGGCGTTGGTCGCCGAGCCGGGCCTCGAGGCCTACAGCGCGGCCAAGGGAGGTGTGCTCTCGCTGACTCGATCAGTGGCCAACTCGGCGGCCCCTCGCGGCGTCCGGGTCAATGCGATCTGCCCCGGACTCATCCGCACCCCGATGGCAACCTCCATCGGCGAAGCCTTGGCGAGCCGCCTCCAGCAGGACACCCTTCTGCCCGTTCCCGGGCCCGAAGGACTGGACGGCCTGGTCGTCTACCTCCTCTCACCCGAGTCGGCGTACGTGACTGGCTCTGTCTTCGTCATTGACGGCGGCCTGACGAGTCACTGACATCGCAGGCGTGCTCGCCGGGACACGTACGAGGAGGTTTATCGACCCCCGGGTACGTCGTGCCGTGGCCTACGCCGCCCTAGCGTCCAGAGCACGAATCACGACTCGAGGAGGACACATGGGAAAGCTCACTGGAAAGGTTGCACTGATCACTGGTGGTGCGCGAGGACAGGGCCGATCGCACGCGGTGACCTTTGCTCGAGAGGGTGCCGATATCGTCATCTGCGATCTCGTCTCACAGATCGCGACCGTTCCATACACGATGTCAAACCCGGACGACATGGCCGAAACGGTGCGTCTCGTCGAAGAGCAGGACCAGCGCTGCATCGCTGTCGAGGCTGACGTCCGAGATTCGGCGCAGATGGACGCGGTCGTCGCGAGGGCATTGGGCGAATTCGGTCAGATCGACATCTTGATCGCAAATGCGGGAATCGTCGCACCGGTGGCGTTCGTCGATATCGATGACGATCGCTGGGACGACATGATCGACACCGATCTCGGTGGGGTGTTCAAGTCGATTCGGGCAGTCGCCCCACACATGCTCGAGCGGGGTTCGGGTCGGATCATCGCCACCTCCTCCCAGGTCGGCCGTACCGGGGTGCCGGGCCTGGCGCACTACGTCGCCGCCAAATGGGGTGTCATCGGCCTGGTCAAGTCCGCCGCACTCGAGTTCGGACCGCATGGGATCACCGTCAATGCGGTCTGTCCCACCAACGTCGACACTCTGATGATCCAGAACCCCGCGATGTACTCGCTGTTCGCGCCCGACATCGTCAACCCGTCGAGGGAAGACGTGGTTCCCGGCTTCACGTCGCTCAATGCGCTGCCGATTCCGTGGGTCGAGGCCAAGGACATCTCCGAAGGGATGCTCTACCTCGCAAGCGACTCGGGCCGGTATGTCACCGGTGAGACGCTGTCGATCGCAGCGGGTTGGAACGCCACCAGCGCCTGAACGTAGTACCTGTCGCCCATTGGGCGCCACACACAAGTGTGTCAATCTGATACAGCGGCGTAACTGACATCACTTCGATGATGGGGATTAACGACTTCCGAGACGGATCGTGTGGTGCTCGATGGGACGACAACCTGGTGACATGGCGTTGAGCACGCCGCGGCCAAGCCCCATGGACGGGACCGGATCCGCGCTCCGCGAGACGATCCGACTCTCGTGGATGCGAAGTCGGCTGGCCTCGGCGCCGACGGACCGGATCAACATCCCCTATCGCGAGGACGACGGCGCTGCCGAACGACTGGTGCGTGCGGCAGCGCCGATTCTCGATCGTTTCGCAGAACAGCTCGCCGACACCAACGTCAGCCTGGTGCTCGCAGACCGCAACGCCAGGGTCGTGGGCCGATGGGCAGCCGACCGAAAGGCTCTGTCGAGACTCTCGAGGGTGTCGATCGAGGAGGGGTTCGTGTTGGCGGAGGACCTGGCCGGCACCAATGGCATCGGGACTGTGTTGGAGGCCATGGTCCCGGTCACCATCTTCGGCGCCGAGCACTACAGCGAACCTCTCCAACGGCTGGTCTGCGTCGGTGTACCGATCAGGCACCCGCTGACCCGTCGAATCGAAGGCGTGGTGGATCTGTCGTGTCCGACCAACGAGGCAAGCAACCTCATGATGCCGACGCTGCTCGAGCTGAGCTCGCAGATCGAGCGCGAGCTGTCCGCGCGATCGTCGCTGCGCGAGAGGGTGGTCTTCGATGCATTTCTCGCGAGATCGCGCATCACGTCGGCTGCGCTGGTGGGCCTGGCCGAGCAGTTCATGGTGACGAGCGCGGCCGCTGCCGACCTGCTGGAGTCACGCGATCAGCGGTTGCTCTGGGAACAGACGAAACTCGGAGGTTCCGGACGGATGCGCGTGGAGCTTGCAAGCGGCATGGTGGTCTCTGCCCGACGTGACGAGATCGTCATGGGTTCCACTCTGGCTGGCGCTCTGCTTGAGTTCTCCACTGAGCCGAAGCGGCCCACGAAGGGGTTCACCCGTTCCCCAGCGCCACTCACGCCCCACCACCCAGACCAAGAATCGGGGGTCGACAAGTCTGCCGGACTGCTGACAATCATGGGTGAGTCCGGGTCTGGGAAGTCCGCGCGTGCGCAGCAGGTGCACGAGACCATGCGGCCCGACGAGCCGTTGTCGATCCATCCTTCCGGACTCGCGTTGGTCGAGGGGGCGACGCCCTGGCTGCGGAGGCTGCAAGCCAGGTTGTCCGACGTGAGAGGCACCGTGGTCATCTCGGACGTCGAAGTTCTGGACGACGCGTTGTCACAATCGGTGTCGGATCTGCTGGCCGCACGGCCTGGCATCGACCCACTGGTGATCGTCACGCGGAGCACTGATCGAGGACACGCGCTGACGGGTCTCCAACAGGGCCTCGGCCACCCCATCGAGCAGGTGCCCCCCTTGCGCCAGCGTCGCGATGAACTGTCCGACCTGGCCTACGACATTCTGCGCGCCACGGGAATGACATCTCGGGTTGGAAACCGGGCCATGGCGGCCCTGATCAACTACAGCTGGCCAGGCAATCTTCCCCAGCTGCGCCAGGTGCTTCTCGACGCTGCGCGCCTCGCGGACGGCGGGGCGATCGGCATCGAGCACCTGAGCGAGGAAGTCCGCGCGACTGGCCGCGGACGGCGGCAGCTCACCCGCATCGAGGCGCGAGAGCGTGAGGTGATTGTCGATGCCCTCCGCGAGCACGACGGAAACCGGGTGAAGGCAGCTACCGCTCTGGGGCTCTCCCGTTCGACGTTATATCGGCGCCTTCGATTTTATGGTTTGGACACGAGTCGCACCCTCATCTGAGGAAGCAGGCGGCCCGGTTAGCTGTGTCAAATCGGAACGGTTTCGTCGTCGGCGGCGTCTTAGCGTGGTTCCGGGTCGGCAACGGTGCGGCTCACGTTAGAGGAGCCTGTAGTGTCGATCGGAACTGTTGAACCGACCAGGGACATGCCGTTGGCCAGCCGTGGGCCTCAGGGGCTCACGCTGACGATTGCGCCGAAAGGGCCGCGCGACGTCCGTCCTACCGCCAGCACCTGCGGGGTACACAACCCGGGTGACCTCCTCGATCTCGTTGCCAGGTTCTCTTCGGTCCTGATCGGTCCGTGCGATGGAGGGGATCCCGATCGTCTGCGTCGTCAGCGTCACGGTGAGCCAACGAGCAGATGGATCGACCGGGTCGTGGCTGCCGTGGTGCCTCACGTCGAGGACGTGCAGATCGCTTGCGAGCTCGTCGGTGCTGCCCTCGGACGTCGAGCCGGAGCAACGGTCGTCATCGAGTTCCGCGCAGCCAGAGTCGCCGGCGATCAGCCGGATGAGTGGGCGGCCCACGCTTGGGTGGGTGCTGCTACCGCGTTCACTCGCGAGGTTCCGCTGATGTACGCGACCTCGGGGGTATGGCTGTTGACCAGCACGAGCCGTTCACTCGACCCGGTCGTTGATGCGCCCGACCTGCTGGCGGCTCTGATGACCCGCCTCCGGAAGTATGAGAACGAGGTCACCCGACACGAGAAGTCACTTCGCCAGCAGCTTGCGAAAGCTGTCTCGCGTGGTGACGCGCAAGCCTTCGTCGACGTCGCCGCGGAGCTGATCGAGGGTCCGGTCTGCCTGGAGGACAGGTCCGGTGCGGTGGTGGCGAGCGGCGGTCCGGGCGCCGGAGCCGGCAGCAGTTACAAGATGCCGCTCCTGGACTGTTCGGGGTTGCGCGGTGCTCTCGTCCTGGACGGGTCGGACAGGTCGACGGGACGTCAGTACCTGGACCTCACCGATCTCTCACTCGCGCTGCTGCGGGTGCGTGATGCGATCAGCGAGTGTCAACAGCTTGAGAACCGCCTTGCCGTGCTGAGCTGTTTCGTCGAACAGGACGTCGATCTCGCGCGACGGCAGCCAGAGGTGGCTGCCCATCGCCTGGTGATGATCCGACCGGCGGCGGGACCCTTGATGGCCGGCGAGACGCTGGTGAACCGGTTGCTGGAGGCTGCGGCATCTGTGCCGCAGCTGTCCGGTTTGAGCCTGGTACCGCGATCGGATGCGCTGTTGGGTGCGTACTCCGATCACGGAGGCAGCCCCGAGTCACACCGGGCGATCTGGGAGACGATCCTGCACAAGATCGATCGGACGGACTCCCTGTGCGTCGTCATCAGCGCGCACGCCCATTCCGGCAGGACCAACAAGCAGCAGCACGCTGCCATCGATCAGGTCAGCCATCTGCAGCGTGATGGTGAGGGCTACTTCGATCTGCCTGCGATCGTGGTGATCGACCATCTCGGTCCGTTGGCCGGCGTACTCCACGCCGTACCTGCTCAGCAGGTGGTTCCGTACGTGAAGCGGGTGCTGGGGGACCTGATCGACGATGACCGGTTTGGTGGCCAGTTGATCGAGACGCTCTATGCCTATCTGCAGACGGGCGGTAGCCCTCGAGGTGCCGGCGCCCTGCTGCATCTCCACGGCTCATCGGTCAAGTACCGAATGCGCGTCCTGCGCGAACTGTTGGGCGACAGGCTCGACAGTCACGGAAAGCGGTTCGACCTCGAGCTCGCGCTCAGGCTGTATCTCGCAGGCCGTTCCCTGACGAATCGACCCGTGTCATGAGCCGAGCCGACTTTCTCGCCCTGCCTCCTCGATCGTCGAAGCCCCGATCGGCCGGGTTGAGCCATGTGCTCGACAAGGCCATGCCGCTCCCGCTGCTGGAGATCTATCTGAACCACTGCGGAGAGTTCGTGGACATCATCAAGATGGGGTGGGGCCTCGGCTACTTCGACCGGGATGTTGCGGCTCGTGCAGCGCTGTGCTCTCAACATCAGGTCATGCTGGGAACAGGAGGGACCTTTCTCGAGTTCGCCGCTCGCCAAGGGAGAACCGAGCAGTTCCACGCCTGGGCGTTGTCCCAAGGTGTGCAGGCGATCGAGGTGTCGAACGGCCTCGGCTTGATGACCCGCGACCGAAAACACGAGCTCGTTGAAACGTTCGCCCAGGACTTCACGGTGTACGCCGAGACCGGGAGCAAGGACGGCAACGCCAAGGCTGTGCCCGTCGAATGGGCTGACGAGATGGCCTGCGATCTCGCGGCCGGTGCGTCGCAGGTGATCGCCGAAGGTCGCGAGTCCGGGACTGTCGGGCTCTACCAGGGCGACGGAACCATCCGAGCCAACATCATCGATGCGCTGGCTGCCCGGATCGATCCCGCACTCATCATCTTCGAGGCGCCGCAGAAGTCCCAGCAGTCCTGGCTCATCGAGCACCTGGGAGCGAACGTCAACCTGGGCAACCTGGAGCTGACCGGGGTCGCCAGCGTCGAGAGTCTCCGCCTCGGACTCCGAGCGGACACCGCAACCGCTGTCCTGAACGGCCAGCTCCCGTGACGAGCGAAGCACCAGCTAACCTCACCTCCCGGCCGTACCGGGGGCTGTCGGTGCAGGAGGTTGACGTCGAGCTGACCGAGCATGCCCTGCTCACATGGATACTCGGCAGGGACGTCTATCGACGCACGGAGTTCTTGTTGGCGTGTCGCGCAGGCCGGGCCGCCCTGCTCTCACTGGAACATGCGGTCGGTGATGACCTGTTCGTGCCGGTCACCGGGGCACGACTGCTCGCCCTGCCGGAGCAGGTGATGATGCTGGAAAGCCCGGAGACCGACGTCGGCAATGCCACCGCACTTGCGGACGCCGTTGGCCCGCACCGGCAGGCCGGTACGACGATCTACGTTGTCACCGGCCGCTACCAGCACATGAACTTCATCTGCAACCCCTCTCCAGTCACCCTGTATGTCGACGAGGTCGTTCCCCCTCATCCAGCGAAGCTGATCGACATGGTTCGCCAAGCGATCCAGTTCGACGAGGACCTGCCTCCGGTGAACGTGATCAGCCGGATCGTCTCGCTTCCGATGCTCATGCGCACCCGGGCATCCGAGGAATACCTCCTGCCGTGCCGAGGCGCAGGCACCGCGGAGCGACATCTCCGATATCTCGACGCCGGGCCTTCGTTCTCCGAGGAATGGACCGTCGTGGGATGCGAGCGCTCGAAGCAGATCTACGAGCACCATTACGGCGAGCCGCCATCGAGGACCCTCGACTTCTGTCCGGCCGTGATCGGCGACGCCGGCCCTTCCGGGCTTCGAGTCACCAAGTGTTGCCAGCTCGAGAGAGGCACCGAGCTGGCCGGTGGCGTCGCCACCGTGCCCTGGGGCGCGAACCTGGACGAGGTTCGTAGCGCCATCGTCTCGCTGGTCATGCCGTGACAGACCCCTCCCACCTGCGCGACTCCATGGTCTATGGCCATCTCTGGGTCACGGACGAGATGCGTGCCTGGTTCGCCGAATCGAATCGGATGCGCACGTGGTTGCGGATCTACGCCGACATCGCTGGCGCCCAGTGCGACATCGGTGCTGTCCCGGCGGAGGCTGCTGCGGACATCGCGGCGTGCAGCAGCACGTCATCGACGCTCGACTGGCCATCGATAGCCGGACGCACCAGGGACTCCGGTCATTCCACGATCGGACTTGTCGACTGGCTGCGCGCCAGCGTCGCGCCTGAACATGCCGGCTTCGTCGGTGTGGCCACGACCGTCCAGGACATTTCGGATACGTGGGCTGCGTTGACGATGGTAGAGACGGCGCGCCTCGTCGAGGAGGATCTGCAGGCCATCCTGACAAGCTTGAGAACCCTCGCCACCCGTTATCGAGAGACGCCCATGTTGGGGCGCACGCACGGACAGCCCGCGGTGCCCGTCACGTTCGGCTTCAAGCTGACTCAATGGGGCGCGGAGGTCGAGCGACACCTGGACAGACTTCGCGAAGGACGCCCACGGTGGGGCACGGCTCAGCTGGGCGGTTCCGTGGGCAGTCTGGCCTACTGGGGCAAGGACGCGCTCTCACTTCTCAGTGCGTTCAGCCGCAGGATTCGGCTGCCCGAGCCCAGCGTGCCGTGGGGGTCGGCCCGGGACTGTATCGGTGAGTTCGCCGCCACCTGCTCCATGCTGTCGTCGACATTGGCGAAGATCGGCAACGAGGTCTACCAGTTGCAGCGGCCGGAGATAGCCGAGCTGGCCGAGTCTCAGAGCGATGAACAGGTCGCGAGCGTCACGATGGCCCACAAGCGCAACCCGGAGCGCAGCGAGCACCTCGTCACCCTGGGGACGCTGATCAGATCCCACGGCGGAGTCCTGATGGCGGGCAACGCCAGTGAACATGAACGCGACGGAAGGAGCTGGAAGACCGAATGGATCGCGCTGCCGGACCTGTGCTGCGGGATCACGCGAGCATCCCGGTTGGCCCGTGAGCTGCTCACCGGACTCGAAGTCCACCACGAGACGATGCGGGCGAACATCCAGCTCCAGAACGGAAGCGCTCTGAGCGAGCAACGGCTCCGGACATTGGCTGATGACGTCGGCTACGACGTCGCGTACCAGACGGTGCGCAATGTGGTCCGTCAGTCCAGCACCACGCAGGCGGTCACTCCCGGAATGGCTGACGACGCCGAAGATGCTGATCTGGACAGGGCCACCGAGAGCGCCGTGACCCTGGTCGATCGGTGGCTCGGGCAGGAGCCGACGTGAGATCTCCCGCGATGCCGGACGGCGTGTGCCTGGGCCTGTGGCCGACGCCCATGCAGGAAGTGATCGGCGCAGCAAGGACCTTCGTCAAACGGGAGGACCTCAACGGGTTCGCGTTCGGCGGCACCAAGGTCCGCGCCCTGGAGGCGTTGCTCAACCAGGCGCGGACCACCGGGTCCACCACTGTCGTCGTGGGCGGCCGCGCCGACTCCAACTGGGTCGCTCTCGCCGCGATCGCGATCACCCGTCAGGGGTGGGAGTGTCACTGCGTCTTCGATGCCAGTGAGATCGAGACGCTGGCAGTTCACATCGCGCGGTCTCATGGAGCGGTGATCCATCGCGCGTCGCGATCACCGCGGGTGGCCAACAGCGACCTCACGCACCTCGCACGCGGTCTGGGCCCATCCACCTTCAGTATTGATCGGGCTGGGGCAACGGCCGTCGGCGCCTACGCATACGCAAGTCTGGCCTCGGAGATCCGCAACCAGGTGCCGGACGAGATGTCCTTCGACATCGTTGTTCCACTGGGGAGCGGTGGACTCACCGCCGGTCTGCTCATCGGTCTGGCAGAGGCCGCCGGGGAAGCCGGCCACCGGGACATCTCGGTCGTTGGGGTGCCGGTCTCGAAGTCCGGGCAACAGGCACTGGACGTGGTGGGGGACCTCGTGCGGGCCTGCACGATGCAGGGGCTCACCTCCGTGAACGTGGACGGCGCACTGGGTCGCCTGCGGCTGCTGCGCAGGTCATCTGCTCGCAGCGCGCGCGCCGACTACGCCGAGCGCGCCTGCGGCACCCTGTTGGACCCTGTCTTCGCAGGACCGACCTGGCATACCTACTGCGAGCTGGACACCAGCGGCGAACGTGGCGTCGTCCTCGTGGCCTCGGGCGGTCTGCCCGCCGTCTTCGACTCCGCGAGCGGAGTCCCGTCGTGACGCACAGTGACTATCTGGGGCTCGGAAGCCGGCTCACGAGCGGGCCAAGCAGCCTGATGGTGCAGACCGGCTTCGCCTCCGAGACCGGCCAGGCGAAACACCTCAACTCGTGGATGGGTATCGCCGACATCACCCACGTCCTGGCTCTGCGTGACGCCGGCGTACTGCCGAAGGATGTCGGCCAGCGGTTGCTTGCCGCCCTTGGTGACCTCATGAGGACGGCTCCGGAGGACCTCGCCTTCGATCCTGCGCACGGCGACGTCTACAACAATCGTGAACATCTGCTGCGAGCGCAGGTGGGCGACGACGCCGGCTGGCTCTCGCTGGGACGAACCCGTCGCGAGGCCGGTCGCACCGCCTTCTATCTCGCGGCACGTGCGGCGCTCCTGGATCTGCACGAGACCGTGGGCCGCTTCGTTGACGTGGCTGCTGATCGTGCGTTGGACAACGTCGAGAGCTACTGGGCGGATCTGACCTACTGGCAGCCGGCACAGGTCTCGACCTTCGGCCACTACCTCTTGTCCTTTGCGCACGAGTCGGCACGGCACCTCGTCAGGATTCGACACTCGTGGGAGCGCTGCGCGCTGGTCCCCTTTGCGGCCGGAGGAGTCGCGGGCACCACCGTTCCCGTGTCTCGCACGGCGTACCTGACTCGCCTCGGGCTCACCGGGAGTGCCACGACCTCGCGGGATGCCATGTGGTCGGTCGACGGGCTGTTGGACCTGGCGTTCGTTGCCGATCAGGTGGTGCTGACGGCTAGTCGGCTGGCCGAGGACTTCATGCTGTTCGCCACGGTCCCCTTCGGATATGTGCGCCTGCACGACTCTCACTGCAGAGCGTCGGTCTACCTTCCGCAGAAGCGCAATCCCTACGCACTCTCGGTGGTGCGAGGCGGAGCAGGTCTGTTAGCCGGGCGGGTCAGTGGGGTGATGACCTCGGTGCGCACGGCGTCGGCTCAGACCGACAACTGGATCTACAACTATGGCGAGATCCTCGACATGCTGCGGGCCGCCAACGACGTGTGCGCGCTGATGACCGAGGTCCTGGAGCGGGCCGAGTTCGACCCGGCCAGAATGGTCGAGCAGGCTCTGGAGGGCTTCACAGAGGCGGCCGATCTCGCCGAGCAGCTCGTGGCCGGGGGTCACATCGACTATCGCAGCGCCCACTCCTTGGTCGCTGAGCTGGCGAGCGCAGCGGAACGCCGCGGTCAATCGCGACTCTCGCAGGACGACTACCGAACGCTGAGCCAACGCACCGGGACCGCTCAAGGTCCCTCGGATCCGCGCGCGTTGGTGGCGGCGCGCGCCAGCCAGGGAAGCGCCTCGCCGACACAGGTGCGCGCCTCGGCGCGACGACTTCGCCGAGAGCTCGCTCGGCGTCGACGGTGGAGTGAGCAGGCGAAGTCGGTCGCCGATGCCGCGGTCCGTGACCTGTTCAAAGAATCGGAGGCGTCGAGATGAGCGAGCCTCACTCCGTTTGACACCGCGGCCGAGCTCCGTGCTCCCGGGGGCACGCATACCGCGGCCGATCACTTCGACAACCCACCGTGTTCCACCACAGAGGAGCCAACCCATGACCGTCCTGAGAACTCCCGACGACCGCTTCCGGGATCTGCCTGACTACGACTTTGAGCCTCACTATGCCGTTGTCCACGATGACGCGCTTGGCGACTTGCGAATGCACTATGTGGACGAGGGCGACCCCAACGCGCGCTCCGTCGTGCTGCTGCACGGTGAGCCTGCCTGGTCGTTCATGTTCCGGAGGAGCATCCGGGTCCTCGAGCAGGCAGGCCTTCGGGTCGTGGCTCCCGATCTTGTTGGCTTCGGCAAGTCCGACAAGCCGTCTCGTCAGTCCGATTACACCTACGAGTCGCACGTTCGTTGGCTCAAGGACTTCCTCACCACCCTGGAGATTCGCGACGCCATCGTGCTGGGGCACGACTGGGGAGGACTCCTCGGGCTGAGGGCAGTGACCGAGCTCGACGGCTTGGCCGTGGGCTATGTCGCAACCAACCACGGCTATCCGACGGGGGACATGCCCCCGAACGACGCGCTCAAGCAATGGCAGGAGTTCGCGGCACAGGCGTCCGAGTTCGACGTGTCTGCCATCGTCGCGAGGGCCTGCACGACCGAGCTGTCGACGGACGTCTTGGCGGCCTATGACGCGCCCTACCCGGACGATCGCTACAAGGCAGGGGCTCGGGTATTCCCTGCCCTCATCCCTAGCACTCCGGATGACCCTTCGGCGGACCTGGTTCGTGCCTCCCGTGCCGAACTCTCGGCCTCGTCCCTGCCCTTCCTGACTGTGTACGGCGAGCAGGATCCGATCGCAGGGGCTGCTGACGCGATGTTCCAGCAGCTCGTCCCGGGGGCGGCGGGCCAGCCGCACTCCCGGTTGATCGGGGCTGGCCACAACATGCCTGAGGATGCCGGAGAGACCCTGGGCGTCACGGTCGCCGAGTTCGCCAAGCGCCTTGGGTGACATCCCGCGCCCGGGTCGCGTCCGGGCCACACCGTCCTGCCACGCGAAGCACGTCCCCACCCTCAATCGCCTGAAAGGCCCGCAGCGATGAAGCGCCAGCTGCCGAAGGCCCGGGACCTGAGGCCCCTCATCGGTTTCAGACGTCCCGAGCTCAATCCGACACGACGACGACTGCGCCGCGCGCTGACCGTCGAGGATCTGCGAACCATCGCCCGTCGTCGGACGCCGCGTGCGGCGTTCGACTACACCGATGGCGCCGCCGAGGCGGAGGTGACACTCGGGCGTGCCCGACGAGCCTTCGCGGACATCGAGTTCCAGCCGGCAATCCTGCGCGATGTCTCACACGTCGACACGTCTCGCACTGTGCTGGGCGGCCGCGTTGCGCTTCCGTTCGGGATCGCGCCCACCGGGTTCACCCGGATGATGCACACGTCGGGCGAGATGGCCGGCGCAGCCGCCGCCGGTGCCGCCGGGATCCCCTTCGCGCTGTCCACTCTGGGCACCAGCTCCATCGAACAGGTGGCGGCCGCCAACCCGGACGGCAGGAACTGGTTCCAGCTCTACATGTGGAAAGACCGCGAGCGATCGATGGCTCTGGTGGATCGGGCGGCCGCAGCGGGCTTCGACACGCTGCTGGTGACAGTAGACGTGCCGGTGGCTGGTGCCAGGCTGCGCGACGTGCGAAATGGAATGACGATCCCCCCGACTCTTTCCGCCCGAACCGTGCTCAACGCGATACCGCGACCAGCCTGGTGGTTCAACTTCCTCACGACCGAGCCGCTTGCGTTCGCATCTCTGGACTCCTGGCCCGGCACAGTGGCCGACCTACTCAACACCATGTTCGACCCCACGCTGACCTTTGAAGACTTGCGGTGGATCCGCGATCAGTGGCCCGGCAAACTCGTCGTCAAGGGCGTGCAGACCATCGAGGATGCGCGTCGGGTGGCAGGGTCGGGAGTAGACGGACTGGTTCTCTCCAATCACGGAGGTCGGCAGCTCGACAGGGCGCCGGTCCCATTCCACCTGCTTCCGGAGGTGGTGCGAGAGGTCGGCGCGGACCTCGAGGTCCATCTCGACACCGGCATCATGTCCGGCGCCGACATCGTGGCCGCAGTCGCCATGGGAGCGCATTTCACGTTGATCGGTCGCGCATACCTCTATGGCCTGATGGCCGGTGGACGTGAGGGCGTAGACCACACGATCTCCATGCTAGGCAGCCAGATCGAACGGACCATGAAACTGCTCGGTGTGAGCACCCTCGACGAGCTCGAACCGCGGCACGTTCGTCAGTTGAGCCGGCGATCGTGAACCTGAGGCCTCCCGGAGACGGTGTGATCGCGCCGGCGGTGTTCGAGGCCGAGCGCCTCACGGAAAGCCCTGCCTCATGACCCATCGCCGCAGCGACCAGGCGCTCTTGATTGCGACTACCCAAATCCGCACGCGCGCGGCGCTGCAGGCGTTAACGCTTCCGCATGGCTTCACCCTGTCCGTAGCCGGCACAGGGACGGTGATGTTAGGGGAACACGGCTACCCAGGCATCGTCACGGTATGGCTCTTTGTGACCGGGGGTAGCGCATCCTTCATCCTGCTCGCGGTTGGATGTCGGGATGTGCGCAGCCCGCCAGTCGCCGCGCCGGAGGTGTTTTACAACGTGGTGCCGATAGTAGTCGTTGGCTTGGCCGGCGCCTGGGCTGAGTGGGGTTGGGCTGGCGGGCCGGGCTTCGTCGTCGCTGGCGTTCTAGCTGTTGGGGGCTACATCGTGCTCGTCGGCGCAACGAGCAGGTTCCTGGGTGGTCGACGCAAAGCGTCTTGAATCGCTAGCCCGACCTCATTCTCAGGTTCGGTATTCGCAGGTTCGGTATTCGCAGGTTCCGTTCCAGTGAGGAGTCTGACTGGCCGCCCCATGCGGCAGGAAGGCTCAAAGCATGGCGACGAGGAAGTGGCATTCACCGAAGCAGGTCGTGCGGAAGTTGGTCGGGCAAGGGAGTCCCGCGGTATGCCGCGGGCTGGGAGTCCCCGAGCAGAGCAATCGCCGCAGGCCCGAACCAGTTCGGCGGACTAGAAGCGTAGATCGGGTCGGCAGGTCTGTCAGTAACTGATGGCGGCGTCGGCGTGGTGGCCACACCGGCAGCGTCGGGCTCCATCTGGCCACCGACCGGACGGTTCTGACTGAGCGGCGGACAAATGGCGAGGCGCCACGCTGTCCTCCTGTGGTAGGACGACGGCGTGGCCTCTGACCAGCGGGTTTGGTGGAGCTGAGGGGATTCGAACCCCGGATCTTCTCATTGCGAAAGTGTGCGGACGCGACCTCGCCGTGCGGCTCGGGCGTTGCTCGTGTTGCATCCAGTGATCGGGGTGAGCGACGGTTCGGCCGCGGGGGGAACCGGGGAAGCACGCACTCTTACAGCCAAGCTCGGTATTGCTGGAGGTTCCCGGGCCTCACGAACCGTCCCGTACCCGCTGGGCCATGGACGTGGGACGTGCGCCAATCCGAAACACGCCCAGGACGCCCAGGACGCCCAGGGCCCAGGACGCCCAAACCTAGCTGCGGGCATGCTCTCGCCCATGGTGGGCGCGTCTCGAAGGTGCTGCACACCGCCCAGAAAGGGCGTGCCTCAGGACCTCCTGCCAACCGCCCAGATGGGGCGTGTCCCGCCCTGCTGACAATCGCCCATGCCGGCGTCTCAACGCGCCATGAGACGGCCATACGTTCCGACGAGCGGGCTTGCCGCTCGGGGCCGTATATGCCCGTGGGCAGATACCCATGCAGAGTCACGAACGCGGGGCTGGCGGGCCGCCTCACCGGCCGACCCCCGATGCCTCCGCAAGCGACAAGTCCAGACGCGTCACCGGATCGCGCACAGCAGGTCCCGTATAGGGCGCCCAATCGAGAAGGTTCACCGGGCGGGTCATACAGGACAGTCGAACACGCGTGCCCGTGCTGAGGTGCGCTGTTCCCGCTCACGGTTCAGCTTACGCAACAGCGTCTCCTTGGCCTACAAGCAGATGCTCCGCTAGTCCCGGTGCCGGGGGACCGCGCGAGGTCGGAACGATCAATAGGCATGGGACAGCGCCGTAACTTCGCGGCGGAAGCCGATGCCGTCAGGGTCGGTCGGCTCGTCGAGCTCTTGGGCGTAGCGGTGGCCGGCGTAGACGGCGGCGGCGATCGTGGCGGGCGCGTTGCAGTCGCCGATGGCGGTGACGGTGCTGATGCCGTGGCGGTTCCAATGCTCTTGGGCGCCGAGCAGCTCGTCGTGCAGCCCGTTCGTGGGAGTCCTGGCGGTTACCATGACCACGCAGTCTGCGGCGGCGGCGGTGAGGTCACCGGTGTAGGCGCAGGTCAGCTCGACCTTGTCGGTGTGGACCGCAGCGAGCGCCTGCCCGGTGGTCAGGGTGACGCCGGCTCGCAGCAGCCGGGCCTGGATGCGGCGGGCCTCCAGGGTGTTCGTGGTCCAGGAGGACACCATCGGCTGGGGGGTGACGATGGTGACGCGGTACCCCTCGCCGGTGAGCAGTTCGGCGAGGAGGCCGCCGAGGTAGAAGTGGTCGTCGTCGTAGAGCAGCACGCTGGAACCTACGGCGGGGCGGGTGCCGGCGAACAGGTCGTCAGGGGTTAGCACCTGTGCGTCGCCCGCGTTCGGCAGGGGGCGGGTGTGCCAGCGCCCGACGCCGTCGGCCCGCCAGCGGGCGCCGGTTGCGACGGCGATGTGCTCGTAGCCGATGCCAAGTAGCTCTTCGGCGCTCGTCTCGCTCGACGGGTACACCTCCACGTTGGCGAGCCCGGCGAACTGCTGCACGCGGTAGTCGACGACGCGTCGCCAGGTGCGCAGCCCGGGTAGCTGCGACTCGCTCAGCACCCGCCCGCCGAGCTCGCGTCCGGCCTCGAGCAGCAGGACCTGGTGCCCGCGCTGTCCCAGTGCGCGAGCTGCCTCCAGCCCGGTCGGGCCGCCGCCGACCACGACGATCCTGGAGCTGGTGCGCGCGGGAGCGATGCGCTCGGGGTGCCAGCCGCGCCGCCACTCCTCACCCATGGTCGGATTTTGGGTACACCGGATGGGTGAGCTGGTCATGTCCCCGGTGACGCATATGTTGCAGCCGATGCACTCACGGATGTCGTCGCTGCGCCCGGTCGCGATCTTGTTGGGCAGGAACGGGTCGGCGATGGAGGGCCGGGCGGCGCCGATCAAGTCCAGGACACCGGTGCGGATCTGCTCGGCCATGGTGTCGGGGGAGGTAAACCGACCGACGCCCACGACCGGCTTCGTGGTCAGTGTCTTGAGCCCGCGCAGGTGGTCGCTGTGTGAGGCTTCCGGACTGAAGCGGGCGGTGGAGGAGTCGTTGGCCCAGTCGCCGACCATGAAGTCCCACAGGTCCGGGAGCTCGGCCAGGGTGCCAACGACCTCGGTCACCTCGTCACGGGTCAGCCCGTCGGTGCCGTTGAGCTCGTCGACGCACAGCCGGACCGCGACCGCGCCGCGACCGGCGACCTCCTCGACGGTGTCCTCGATGAGCTCGCGCAGCAGCCGCATGCGGTTGACCAGCGGGCCGCCGTATTCGTCGTCGCGCAAGTTGTAGCGCCGGGACAGGAAGTGCTGCGCCCCGGTGAGCCCGTGGCCGGCGTAGACGTAGACCAGGTCATAGCCGGCTTGCAGGCTGCGGCGGACCGCGGCGCGGTGCCACTGCCGCAACTGTGCGATGTCGGCCTTGGTCATCGCCCGGGCCTGCACGGGGTGCGTCCCGTGGACCGGCAGGTGCGACGGACCCAAGGGGACCTCGCGGCTGGCGAGGTTCGCGGCGTGCATGCCGTTGTGGGCCAGCTCGATGCCGGCCAGCGCGCCGCCGCGGTGGATGGCCTCGGCGACCCGGGCGACGGCGGGGATGTCCTGGTCGGTCCACAGCCGGCCTTCGATGGACGGGGTCAGGTCCGAGGAGGGGTGGATCTCGACCTCCTCGGTGCACACGACCGCCCACCCGCCTTCTGCCTTGACCTCCCGCATCCGGGCCAGGGAGGAGATGTCGCGGTAGCCCATCCCGTTGCAGTGCGGCACCTGGAAGAAGCGGTTCTTCGCGTTCAGCGGGCCGATGGCTACTGGCTGAAACAGCAGGTCATGGCGAGGGTCGCGGGAGACAGGGGCAAGGCTCATGACTTCAGGGTCACCGCGCTGGCACAGCAGCGTCCATGAAGAGTCTCGCCGGCGGCGTGTAGCGCCGCTTAAGTTGGCTAACCGATCCCGCATCTCTCTGTCCGCAGGTCGGCGTGGGACTCATGGCGTCCGCCCTTCCAGCGCCGCGCTGACGAGGGCGGTGAGCAGTGCGGCAGTGACGGTCCGACGCTGGTGGCCGGACTGGACCGCGGCGGCGACGTGGCGAACCAGGCTGGTTCCTGGTACCGGCAGCGCGCGGACCCCTTGGGGAATGGTCTCGACGGCTGCGACCGGGACCAGGCTCACGCCCAGACCGGCCCCGACCAGGGACAAAGTCAGGGAGTAGTCGTCGGCGGCGTGGACGATGCGGGGCTCGAAGCCTAGGGCAGCGCAGACCCGGCGCATCACCTCCCGGTCGTCGCTGCTGACAGGCCCGGAGATCCAGTCCAGGTCCTGCAGCACCGCGCGCGGTGTGGCCGCTCCGCCGCGCAGGCGTTGTGCCACGACGTCGTTGCAAACCAGCAGCAACGGCTCGTCGGTGAGCGCGGTCAGCACCAGTCCGGGGGTGCTCGGTCGGGGCAGCAGGCTGTAGGAGTAGACGAGGGCGATGTCGACCAGGCCCTGCTTGAGCAGCGGGACGGTGACTTCTGGCTCACCCTCGACGATCTCGACGCGCAGCCCTTCGTGCCGCAGGGCGACGTCGGCCAGGGCAGGGACGAGCAACCGGCGGGCGGTCGGAAAGGTGGCGAGACGCAGCGGAGCGGTCAGTTGCCCGGTGGTGCGGACCTCGGCCTCGGCCAGCGCCACCGAGGCGAGGATTTCCTCGGCGTGGGCGGCCAACTGCGCGCCGGCGCGGGTCAGCAGTACGCGGCGGCCGTCGCGGCGGGTCAGCGGCTGGCCGGCCGCCCTGCTCATGGCCGCGAGCTGCTGGCTGACCGCGGACGGCGTGAAGCCCAGAGATTGCGCCGCCCCGGTCACCGTGCCCTCGTGAGCCAGGGCTCGGATGACACGCAACTGGCGCAGCTCAAGCATGTAGGGCTCCTTGACTGTGCACGACGAACTGTGAACCTCGTCGAGGCATGAAATCGGCTCCCGCAACCTAGCCCCAGACTGCCGGGCGGGCTCGACAACCACTTCCCGGGCAGGTGGCACACTGCCCGGGAAGCACAGCCTAGTCGGGAAGCGGGATTGTAGCCGCACTACACCTTCCTGGCCGCAGCGCTTACTAGACCATCACACCACAACGGCGCAGGCTTCCTCAATCAGCAGCGCTCCTATGACCGGCGCCACACCCACTGCGAGAGGCGGGCACCGTGCGCAAGCCCCGTTGGACCCTGATCCTGCTACCGATCGTGCTCGCGCTGGGGGCCTGCTCCAACAACGACCAGCAGGCCGGCAGTGGCCCTGGCGCGACCGGCAGCGGCAACGTCGTTGAGTCCGTGTCCAAGGACGTCGCGCTGGCCAATGCGGTCCCCGAGCGCGTCAAGTCCGCCGGAAAGCTCATTGTCGGCGTCAACCAGCCGTACGCACCAAACGAGTACCTCGACGAGAACGGCAAGCTCGTCGGCTTCGAGGTCGACATGATGGACGCGACAGGCAAGGTCCTGGGGCTGAACACCGACTACCGCCAGTCAGCGTTCGACCGCATCATCCCGGCGATCACCAGCGGCACCTACGACGTCGGGCTGTCCTCGTTCACCGATACCAAAGAACGCCAGAAGAGCGTGGACTTCGTCAACTTCTTCAACGCCGGAATCCAGTGGGCGGCGCCGGCCGGCAAGACCGTCGACCCGGAGAACGCGTGCGGTCTGCGCGTCGCCGTGCAGACGGCAACGGTGGAGGACACCGACGACGTGCCTAATCGCAGTCGCGCCTGCGTCAAGGCCGGCAAGCCCGCTATCAACCTGCTGAGGTTCGACAGCCAGGACGACGCCACCAACGCCGTCGTGCTCGGCAAGGCCGACGCCTTGTCGGCGGACTCGCCGGTGTCGGCGTACGCCGTCAAGCGGTCCGGTGGCAAGCTGGCGCTGGCCGGAGCGATCACCGACGCCGCACCCTACGGCTGGCCGATGGCCAAGGACTCGCCCCTGGTCGCCTCGCTGCAGAAGGCTCTGCAGACGCTGATGGACAACGGCACCTACGACAAGATCTGCGCTAAGTGGGGTCTGCAGGCCGGTGCGATCCGGGCAGCCACCGTCAACGGTGCGACCAGCTGACATGACGGTCAACAGCACCGCGCGAGAGCGAGGAGAAGCCGCGCCCGGCGCCCCAGATGACGGTGGCGCCATCGACGCCCTCCCGCTGCGCCGTCCCGGCCGGGCCCTCGCCGCCGCGCTCACCCTGGCCGCCGCCGCGCTGTTCATCTACGGCGCCGCGACCAACAGCAACTACCAGTGGGGCACCTACTTCGCCTACCTGTTCGACACGCGCATCCTCGCCGGGGCCTGGATCACCATGCAGCTCACCGTGTACGCCATGGTCCTCGCGCTGGTGCTAGGCGTTGTCCTCGCGATCATGCGCCTGTCGAGCAACCCGGTGCTGCGCTACACCGCCTGGGGTTTCCTGTGGCTGTTCCGCGGCACGCCCGTCTACGTCCAGCTGGTGTTCTGGGGGCTGTTCCCGTCGATCTATCCGCAGATCGGGATCGGCATCCCGTTCCTGCACCGCTTCGCGACCCTGGACATCCAGGGCCTGGAGGCGGCGTTCCTGTTCGGCGTGATCGGGTTGGGGCTCAACGAGGCCGCCTACATGGCCGAGATCGTGCGCGCTGGGCTGCTTTCGGTCGGTGAGGGTCAGGGGGAGGCAGCCGCCGCGCTGGGCATGTCCTCGACGCAGACAATGCGCCGGATCATTTTGCCGCAAGCCATGCGGGTTGTCATCCCGCCGACCGGCAACGAGCTCATCAGCATGCTCAAGACGACGTCACTGGTGACCGCCGTCCCGTACACCCTTGACCTGTACTCACGGGCCCGGGCGATCTCCGGGGTGACCTTCGAGCCCGTGCCGCTGCTGCTGGTCGCCTCCACCTGGTACCTGGCGATCACCAGCGTGCTCATGTGCGGCCAGTACTTCCTTGAGCGGCGGTTCGCACGCGGCGCGACCCGCAAACTCACCGCGAAGCAGCAGCGAGCGGCGCTGGACTTGGCCAGCGCCGCCGACGGGAGACCCCGATGACCACGGTGACGAAGCCCGTCGTTCACGCCGTCGGCGTCCACAAGCACTTCGGGTCGGCGCACGTGCTACGCGGGGTCGACCTGACGGTTCAGCCCGGGCAGGTGCTGTGCCTGATCGGCCCGTCCGGATCCGGCAAGTCCACCCTGCTGCGCTGCGTCAACCACCTGGAGAACATCCAACGCGGCCGGATCTACGTTGACGGGAACCTCGTCGGCTACCGGGAGCACGGCGGCAGCCTCCACGAGCTGCACCCCCGGGAAGCCGCCCGGCAGCGCCGCGACATCGGCATGGTCTTCCAGCACTTCAACCTGTTCCCTCACATGACTGTGCTCGAGAACATCACCGAGGCCCCGCTCCGGGTGAAGAAGCTGTCCAAGAGCGACGCGATGGACGTAGCCCAGCAGCAGCTCAACCGGGTCGGTCTGGCCGCCAAGGCCGGCTCCTACCCCGCCCAGCTGTCCGGCGGTCAGCAGCAGCGCGTAGCGATCGCCCGAGCCCTATCGATGCAGCCCAAGCTCATGCTGTTCGACGAGCCCACGTCCGCGCTGGACCCCGAGCTCGTCGGCGAGGTCCTTGACGTGATGAAGAACCTCGCCGTCAACGGGATGAGCATGCTCGTGGTCACCCACGAGATGGGCTTCGCCCGAGAGGTCGCCGACGCCATCTGCTTCATGGACGGTGGAGTCATCGTGGAGTCCAACGACCCGCAGAGCCTGCTGTCCGACCCGCAGCACGAGCGCACCCGGGCCTTCCTGGCCAAGGTCCTCTGAAACGATCCCCGGCCCATAAAGGGACTCCGGGCGGCCCCAACCGCTACCACCATGCACCACGGCACGGCCCCTACCCGACAACGCCGTAGGGAGGCCTCGAGAGCTTGGAGCGCACAGATGGACGCCAGCACCGTCACACCTCTGCCGGTCAACGAACCGGTGCGCGCCTACGCGCCCGGCAGTCCCGAGCGCGTCAGCCTACAGATCAGGTTGACGGAGCTCGGTAGCGGCCCAACCGACCTGACGATGACTATCGGCGGACGTCAGCGCATGGGCGCGGGAGAGCCGCTGAAGGTGGTGCAGCCGCACCGGCACCGGCACTTGCTCGGAACGCTGCGAGAGGCCACCGTCGGCGACGTGCAGGCCGCCGTCGACGGGGCGCTGGCGGCAGGGCCGGCCTGGCGCGACCTAAGCTTCGACGACCGCGCATCGGTCGTGCTTCGCGCCGCGGACCTGCTCACCGGTCCGTGGCGCGACACGCTCAACGCCGCGACGATCCTGGGACAGAGCAAGTCGGTGCTGCAGGCCGAGATCGACGCCGCCTGCGAACTCGCGGACTTCCTGCGCTTCAACGTCGCCTTTGGCCGTCAGCTGCTCGGGCAGCAGCCGATCTCGAGCCGGGGCGTGTGGAACCGCATGGACCACCGGCCTCTGGAAGGCTTCGTCCTGGCTATCACCCCGTTCAACTTCACCGCCATCGCCGGCAACCTCCCGCTGGCCCCCGCGCTTATGGGCAACACCGTCGTCTGGAAGCCGTCGCCGACGCAGCAGCTCGCAGCGCACTTCACGATGCGGCTGCTCGAGGCGGCCGGTCTGCCCCCCGGCGTTGTCAACATGGTGACCGGCAACGGCGGCGCGGTGTCCGACGTCGCGGTAGCGCACCCCGACCTGGCAGGCATCCACTTCACCGGCTCGACCGCAACGTTCCAGCACCTGTGGCAGACGGTGGCCAAACGACTGCCGTCCTACCGCAGCTACCCGCGCCTGGTCGGCGAGACGGGCGGGAAGGACTTCGTCGTGGTGCACCCCTCGGCCGACCCGCTCGTCGCCGAGACCGCGCTGGTCCGCGGTGCCTTCGAGTACCAGGGCCAGAAGTGCAGCGCGGCAGCGCGGGCCTACGTCCCGCGCTCGCTGTGGGAGGGCGGGCTCCGGGACGGGCTGGCCGACCGCACCCGCACCCTCACCTACGGCGACGTCACCGACCTGTCGACTTTCGGCGGAGCCGTCATCGACCGACGGGCCTTCGACCGGCTAGCCGCCGTCGTGCGCCGCGCCCACACCGACCCGGGCCTGGAGGTCCTGGCAGGCGGGACCGCGGACGACCGCGAGGGCTTTTTCGTCGACCCCACGGTGCTCGTCGGACAGGACCCCGGCCATGAGGTGTTCTCGCGCGAGTACTTCGGGCCGGTGCTCGCGGTCCACGTCTACGACGACGCCGACTGGTCGGCCACGCTGCAGCTGATCGACCGCACCGCACCTGTCGCCCTGACCGGAGCCGTTCTTGCCGACGACCCGTACGCCATCGCTGAGGCCAGCTACGCGCTGCGCTTCACCGCCGGCAACTTCTACGTCAACGACAAGCCCACCGGCGCAGTCGTCGGGCAGCAGCCGTTCGGCGGCAGCCGGCAGAGCGGGACCAACGACAAGGCCGGCTCGATCCTGAACCTGTTGCGCTGGACGTCCCCCCGCACGGTCAAGACGACGTTCGACCCGCCGCGCGAACACGACTACCCCCACATGGGCTCGCTGTCCTGAGCCCCGGGCAGCAAGAGGTGATCGTCAACAGCCGGAAGAGCGTGACCAACCCGCACGACGACAACGCAGGCCTGCTCGAGCAGTACTACGCCGGGCCCGACGCGCAGGACCTGCGCGGGCGCAGCGCTAACGCGCTGCAGGAGGCGATCACGGCCCACCGCGAGCTCGCCGCCGACCGTCCGCCGGGGGCAGGCCGTGGTGCGGGTCCGGACTGGCGCCCCAGCGGTGCTCGAGGTCGTCACCGACGACATGCCCTTTCTCGTCGACTCGCTGACCGCCGTAGTCGTGCGCCGCGGCAGCCAGGTACAGCTGGTCGTGCACCCGCAGCTGGGGTGCACGACGCACGCGGGCGGCTACTTGAGCTCGTGACGGGCGAGCTGGAGTCCTGGATCCGGCTCGAGGTCACCGGTGAAGAGGACTCGGCCGGGCTCGAGCGGGCCGCCGTGGCATCGCTGAAGCCAGCGCCCCGTTCCCGCTGAGCGATCGGCTAACGGGCACCCTGTTGTGCCGTCGCTCCTACGACGGTGCCTCTCGAGCTGCCACGAGGGCGGAGACGACCCAGTAGCGGGGGGCGGATGCCCGGACGCGGCGCCGGCGGGTAGGGCTCAGCGTGCGCGATTTGTGCATCTGCTGAAGTGGCCGGAATCCCGGGGTTTGCAAGCCGCGTCATACCGCCGGTGCGCCGTGAGGCGCTTGTTGATTGAGTGGAGGTGAGAGACCTTTGCCTCCGTCCCGTCGCAGCGGGGCGGTGAAGCTGGGGGCAGCCCGTTCCGGGAGGTGCTGGAGTGGGTGGCAAGCGGCCCCGACAAAGCCATGACGTGTCGGTACTGCCAGACGACGCGGGTGTGGCGAGCGTGACGGAAAGGTATACGCGAGAAACCGACGTTCTACGCCTCTTAAAGACGCACCGGCTCGAACCTGGCGGATCTGGGCCGGAGGTGACGCGCACCCGTCTCCCTCATTACGGAGGCGGGGAACTCCCCGACATGTCGGCGGGACTGAGGGGAGGCCGGGGTGACGTGCTGCGGGGTAGCCACGGCGATGTCGCAGGGGTCGAGTCGGATGCCTCCTCCGTCGAGCGATCAACAAGTGAACACGGGAACCACCCCTGGCCTGCCCGGACCGTCGCGGCCAGCGACGTGCGCCGGGCTGGGCACACCGTCGGCCGACCGACCGGGGGTGGGACGGAGCCGCCGTAGTAGTCGCAGGAGTCACGACCTGCCGTGGAGGCCGGGAGAGCCGGTCACAAGGGCGAAGGGCGGCAGTGGTTTCGAGAAGTATCGAGAAGAGATTGGAGGCTGTAATGCCGAAAGACGCGCCACCGAACGGTGACGCCCTGCCAGACGACGACATCGCCGGGGACATGCCGGTGGGGCCGCGTCGGTGGGTATCGGAGATGCAGGCCAAGCTTCACCGTTGGGCGGTGGCCGATCCTGGCCGCCGGTTCGACGACCTGCGGGCGGCCGGTGCGCATCGAGGACCGGGTGAACCGGTTGGCCGAGCTATCCCGGATGCGGTGAGCCTCGTCCAGGATGAGGCACTCGATCTCGTTGGGTGCGGCGGCCATGAACGAGTTGAAGTACTGGAACGCTCGCCGCACCCGGGGAGCGCCGCGAGCAGCGACCTTGCGCAGGGTCGTGGTGAAAGACTGCGAACCGGTGGCGTGGATGACCGTGCGACCCTGTCTGGCCAACTCGCCGAGCAGGGAGAGAGCAATGACACTCTTGCCGCTTCCCGGACCGCCCGAGACGAGCACGGCCGTCTTGGTGTTGCTTTCCCGTGCCTTGGCGACCGCGTGCAGGACGGTGTTGTAGGCATCGCGCTGTTCGTCCAGGAGGACGAACATCTCCCGTTGCTGGACCTCCTCCGCGGCCAGGCGCATCAACTGCTTTGACGGCGCGATGCGGCTGCTCAGCAGCTCGTCGGCAGCCGCGGCGCCGGGCTCGGCGGCGAAGAACGACTGCAGGAAGGCGACCAGCTCGCCTCGCCGCTGTCCGGTGAACAGCCTGACGCGGGGGTCGAACTCACCGCTGAGGATGTCGCGGATCCCATCATCATTGGCATTGTGTAGATATGCGACTCCTGCGACCTCCCGGTGCAGCTCCGACAAGGTGGCGGTGAAGTCGGTCAGATACTCGCAGTAGCCGCGCACCTGGTCCAGCGGGTGACTGACGGGGCGGCTGCCGTAGCTCGGAACGGTGACCAGGACGTCACTGCCCTCGAACCGGCGCGCCTCGCTCCACTGCTTCAGCTCGACGACGAGGTATGCCGGCCTGCGCGTGTGCGCGGACACGCCGGCCAGTACCACGTCGGCGCGCTTGCTGGTCAACGGGAGCCGGAACTCGATAAGCATCTCGACGCCGGCACGACCGGCACCCACCAGGTCCGCCGCAAGCACCGGCAGGCTCATCCCCCAGGAGTTCCGCTCGCCGGGAGACGGACGATGCCCGGTTTGGTGCAACATCTGGTCGGCCAGTATCTGCTCGAGGCGTGCCTCCAGCACCGAGAACCCCTCGGCGGACTGACGCAACAACGAGGACAACGAGATGCTCCCGGGCAGCACGACTGGCGTGCGGGGGGAGCATGTCCACCGAGGGAAGCTCGTCGATCCGCGATAACGCTCCTGACTCTACGTGGCCAGAGGGCGGCGGGTAGTGAAAGACACCTCGTGGCGAGCTTGCGGCCCGAGCGCAAGGGCTCAGACCACGAGGGTCTCCTGAGGTCGTCGCGGCGCTGCTGCGACGGGTGCCCGGTGTCGGGATACACTAGAAACGGTTGCACGACGTGGTGATACCGTTTCCCTCGGAGGTGTGGAATGACGATGATCGAGATCGAGGTCCCCGTCGAGTTTGCCGAGCACGCCGACGACTTGCGGGGAGCCATCGTCGAGCTGCTGGCCGCCGCCGCCCATGACGCCGACAACAATGTGACGTCGGCGGACGGCCGAATCCTTCTGCTCGAAGCCAAGATGCCCACTTCGAGCGCCAGCACAAGCAGGTCGACAGGGCTGGTCCAGCTCCTCGAGTACGTCGTCCGCACGCCGGGCGGCCTCGGTGCGGTTACCGGGCTACTAGAGAGTCTGGCCGTTCGCGAGGGCGTCCTTCGGCACGTCACAGACGCCGTCGCTAACCAGCCGGTGCCTGTTGGGCCTGCCACCGCCGGACAGATCGCTTTGATCGACCAGGCCTGGCGAGGAGTCGAATCGCGCTATGGCGCGCTTGACGCTGGTCGGTATGCCGAGCTCGTGGGCGCGTCGCCGACGTCGAGATCGGTGGCCAGCAAGGCCAAGCGCAAGGGGCTGGTGGGTTACCGGCGCGGGCGGCGCCTCCTGTACCCAGGTTTCCAGTTCGACGAGCGGGGGCTGCGGTCGGGATGGAATGACGTCGTCGCTCCCCTGCGAGACGCGGGCTGGGACGACGCGGACATCGTCCTGTGGCTGGCCGCACCGCACGGAACCCTGGGCCGGCGCAGCCCCGTCGAGGCGCTCGATGACGGTGACCGCAGTCTCGTCCTCGACGTGATCAGGGACGAGACCGCGGGAGTGTGGTGACCGGCCGCACTGTTCCGCAGCCGCCGGACCGGTTCGACCCATTGTGGGAACCGCTGGCAGCTGGCAGCCGCATCTTCCGCGTGCACGAGCCTCGGTTCCCAAACGGCACGGCAAACGACGCTACGGTTTTCAACCCCGGGTACGGCTCGCCGCTCCGGTGGTCGTTCTTCGGTGACCCCGTCGTTCCCGTCCACTACTCCGCGGCCTCGCCCGAGGCTGCCGTCCACGAGTCGATCCTGCAGGACGCTGGGCCCCACGCACACCTGTCGCGAGTGTCGTGGATCCGCAAGGTGCTCACCCCGCTGCACACGACCCGGGAGCTTAGGCTGGCGCAGCTCCATTCCGACGGCTTGCGCCGGTTAGGCGTCCACGCACGCGACTTGACCGACACCGACTCCGACCAGTATCCGTTCACGGTGAAGTGGGCGCTCGCGGCCCATCGGGCCGGGGCGGACGGTGTCGTCTGGATGTCGCGCCAGCTCAACAGCATGAGGGCGTACTGCCTGTTCGGCGACAGGGTGGCCGCCAGCAATCTTGACCCGGTTTTAGGCGACCCGGAAGCGCGCGTCTTCGCCACCCCGGCGGACAGTGAGTGGCTCTACGACATCGCCCTGCGGATGAGGGTCACCATCCGGCCTGTTGCCTAGCTGCACTGGGCGATCCAAGAACGTGTGAGCCTGACCGCGGACTGAGGATCGCCCTTGGCCAGCCCGGCACCGGCCAGGAGAGATCCGCACTCCACCTGTCCCACCAGACGCGGCCGAGGGACGCCGTACGGCTGGAACCGCGGTTGCACCGTCCGTATGACGTCCGGAGGACTGGCGGAGGGCTGCCCGGTCAACGGCAACATACCGGCAAACCTCTTCGGAGTCGACCGCTCTCGCGGCCGTAGGACGCGCCCTTTAACGCAAGTTACGGAGTCTCTGAGCGCTGACCCGCGTGCTGCCCTGCATGGATAGCCCGCCGGCCGGCGAGCGGGGTGGGTGTCCGGTGTTCAAGATTTCTCGAACGAGCGTCCGGATGTTCGCGATCGAGCAGGCTGCTGATTGGAATGCAAGACAACCGCATGTAGTGGTGCATTATTGACTTGACCTTGTTCGGAAACGAGAGCTCCGGCATCGGCGTGGTCGCGGCCCTTGACCCCAAAGGGGTGTATCGGCGCCGCTTCTACGCGCCAAGGCACTTGAGGCGCTAATGGGAACCTCCGGCGGTAACGAGCCACTGACGTGACGGGACACAGCGCGACAGGCGACCGATGCGGCCATGCAGTTGTTCAGTTTAATTTGCCGTGAGGATGCTGTAACAACTCCGCCCCAGCACGTACCTCTCTCGGTACCGTGGCGCCTGCCTAGGCAGCATTGCCGGCCGGACGGCATACGGCGTCTGGCGTGCTGGATGGTCAGCCGCGAAGGGAGCGCAAGCGGGCATGCCTCCCCGAGCCGACACGGCGCCGTTGAGCGTTGCTGCGGATGGGTCGTTCGACCCATCCGACGCACGCGCCGAGGTCAGCGTCTCGGCGTGAACACTCAGTGATGATGTCCGACCGGTGTCGTGCCGAAGAGCAGAGCCCGCCGCTTGACGTCGTAGTAGACGGTATCCGCGGTGGACAGGATGTCCTGCAGGTTGTCGGCGTCGTCCGCGTCGATCGTGAGGACTTCCTCCCACGCGCCTTGGTCCAACACGAGCTGCAGGGTCCACGTCCCCTGCTCACCGGACTCTCCGGCGACCCAGCTGAACTGGTAGTGGCTGAGCTGGCGGACGATGATCGAGTCGTCCGTGACGGGCTGGCTGACGTCGGTTGTCATGAGATGCCTCTCCGGTGTGATGCCAATGGGGTGTGCAGCGG
>JAABUN010001654.1_pt1 | contig 46849 bp, 42 predicted proteins | sample 5559311 | NCBI WGS metagenome assembly JAABUN01 (sample SAMN10711877, study PRJNA513370) | rock metagenome | isolation source: Antarctica rocks | place: Antarctica: Victoria Land, Siegfried Peak sud
CGACGCTGAGGCCCGCAACGCGTTCCAGGCCATGTGGGCGAGCCTTGGAGTTGCCAGTCCGCCACAGGTCACCCACGACACCCTCGTCGCCTTCGCCGCCGGCACCCCGGAGGGGACCGGCACGGTCGTCGTCAGCGGCACCGGGGCCGCTGCCGTCGAGGTCACCGACCACGAACCGAGCCTCGTCGCCGACGGCCTCGGATGGCTCGTCGGTGATGAGGGCTCCGGCTTCTGGGTCGGCCGCCAGGCACTGCGCCACGCCCTGCGGCCTCGGGTGCCGGGAGCCGAGGGCGATCCGCTCGCGGTGTCGGTCTCGCTCCACCTCCTCGGTCGCATCGGCGCCAGGGAGGAGCTGGTCAGTGCTGCGTATGCCGGGCCGCCGGTCGCGCTTGCCCGATTGGCTCCGGTCGTCGTCGAGGCGGCCGACGGCGGGGACCTCGTCGCGCTGCGGATCCTTGCCGCAGCAGCAGACCGGCTGGAGGAGTCAGCAGCCTCGGTCCGGGCAGCCGGCGCCGACTCTCCTATCGTCCTCAGTGGTGGCATGTTCGCCACCCGGCACCTCACCGAGCCACTGCACGAGCGACTTCACCGCCGATGGCCGGATGCGCCGATTCGCCGTGCCACCAACGGTGCTGGGGGCGCTGCGTGGATGGCAGCCCGGCGGCTGAACGTGCCCCTGCCGGACTCCCTGCACGCGCGGCTGACTGGCGACCCCTGAAGGCCCAGCGAGCGTGGCGCCCTCGACACCGTCGGCCGCTCACGGCAATCGCCAAGCGGATGCCGCGCCGTCCGTGAGCCGTTGCGACAGCGTGGAAGTATTGCCTCCATGTCGACCGCCACTGACGAGCCGAGCCCCGAGCAAACCGACGCCACCCGCAAGCGGACGATCCAGCGGGCCCGGGCCACGACGGGTTCCTACTCGATCACGGTCCGCGTCCACACCGGCACCGACCCGGCGGTCATCGGCACCCTCGCGACCGCGGTCTCCAACTCCGGGGGCATCACGACAGCACTCGACATCGTCGAGTCACGCCATGACCGGCTTGTCATCGACCTCACCTGCTCCGCGTCGAACGGCGACCACGCCAGCGAGGTCGTCGAGGCCATCGGCGAGGTCCCGGGGGTCACGGTGCACAAGGTCTCGGACCGCACCTTCCTGCTGCACATCGGCGGCAAGATCAGCGTCGAGCCGACCGTGGCGCTGCGCACCCGCGACGACCTGTCGATGGCCTACACCCCGGGCGTCGGCCGGGTCAGCATGGCCATCGCCGAGCACCCGGAGGACGTCTCCCGGCTGACGGTCAAGGGCAACTGTGTCGCGGTCGTCACCGACGGCAGCGCGGTCCTCGGCCTCGGCAACATCGGCCCGGCAGCCGCCATGCCGGTCATGGAGGGCAAGGCCGCGCTCTTCAAGCGGTTCGCCGGCATCGACGCGTGGCCGATCTGCCTCGACACCCAGGACGTCGACGAGATCGTGCGGACCGTCCAGATCATCTCCCCGGGGTTCGGCGGCATCAACCTCGAGGACATTGCCGCCCCCCGGTGCTTCGAGATCGAGGCCAAGCTGCGCGACCTGCTCGATATCCCGGTGTTCCACGACGACCAGCACGGCACCGCGATCGTCGTACTCGCCGCCCTGCGCAACGCGTTGCGGTGCATCAACATGCGGATCGAGCAGGCACGCATCACCGTCTCAGGCGCCGGGGCCGCCGGGTCGGCGATCGTCCACCTCCTTCTCGCGGCCGGCGCGCACGACGTCGTCTGCTGGGACCGTGAGGGCATCCTCAACAAGGACGACCTGAGCCTCCCACCGGCCAAGCTCTCTCTCGCGGGCAGGACGAACCCTCGCGGCCTGACCGGAGACCTGCACGACGCCGTCCGGGGAGCCGACGTGTTCATCGGCGTCAGCGCCCCCAACGTCCTGCGGCCCGAGTGGATCGACGACATGGCGCCCAAGCGGATCGTCTTCGCCCTCGCGAACCCCGACCCCGAGGTCGACATCGCCGAGGCGTCCAAGCGAGCCACCGTCGTGGCGTCCGGGCGCTCTGACTACCCGAACCAGATCAACAACGTCCTGGCCTTTCCCGGCGTCTTTCGTGGTCTCCTCGACGCACGCGCCTCTCAGGTCACGACGGAGATGCTCCTCGCGGCGGCTGACGCGATCGCGTCCGTCGTCACCGCCGAACAGCTCAACCCCAACTACATCGTCCCGAGCGTCTTCGACCCGGACATCGCGAAAACCGTTGCGGCAGCTATCGTCGGACCACGGCAACGCTCCTCCGTGCCGGTGTCCTGACCAGCTCGTGGCCGGCTTTCGCTTCGCGCACGAGTGGTCGCTCGCCGCTGGACCGGACCGCGTCTACGCCGTTCTCGCCGACGTCGAGCGGTATGCCGCGTGGTGGCCGCAGGTGCGCGGCGTCACCCGGGTGGATGACCAGAGCGGGCGAACCGCAGTGCGAAGCACGCTGCCGTACACGCTCCACCTCCTCCTCACCCGCGACGTGGCGGACGAGGAGAACCGTCGGCTGCGGGTCACCCTCGACGGCGACCTCAAGGGCTGGAGCCAGTGGCTGCTCGAACCGGCCGGCCGTGGCAGGACGCTCGCGCACTACACCCAGGAGGTCGACGTGACGCCACGCCTCCTGCTGTGGGGTTCTCGGGTGGCTCGACCGCTGCTGGTGGCCAACCACACCCGGATGATGGTGGCCGGTCGACGGGGGCTCACGGCATACCTTGACCGTTGAACCGCGACGAGGGCCGACCAAACGCTGGTCGAGTGAGCAGAGGTCTGGTCGACCACGTGGTCGGCTCCGTCACGGAGAATGCCGGTGATGTCCCGAATCGTTATTGTTACCAACCCGTGACCCGCACTGGACAGGTGACCGAATGCGCTCGGTGACCTGCGAAAAGACACGACTGTCATTAAGCGGATTCCACGGCTGTAACTATCGAATTCGCGGTGTTTCCACTGAGATCGAAGTGGTTGCAGTTTCGCATGTGACTGATGAGCCCTAGTCTCGGCCACGCCTCCCAAGCCCACTGTCAAGGGCGACACGCCGTCACCATCCCTAGGGGAAAAGACCGTGCCCGACCGATCGCGCCCCTCGCGCAGCACCACTCGCCTTGCCGTCACATCGCTCTCGGGGATCGCCCTTCTCGTCTCGGTCGTCGCGCCGGCGAGAGCAGAGCCGCCCAACCCGGTCTACCCATCTGCAGACCAGGTGGCCGGCGCCAAGACCGCGGTGCAGGACGCTGGAGGGCAGGTTGCCCAGCTCGACCAGAAGCTGGCTGCCTCGCGCGACCAGGTCGAGTCGTTGCAGCAGCGGGCCGCGGACGCCGGTGAGGTCGCCAACGGGGCCCAGCTCGGGCTGGAGACCGCGACGACCGCTGCCGCGGACGCCCGCGCCAAGACCACCACTGCCCAGGCCGCAGCGGATGACGCCAGCCTGACCCTCTCGCGCTACGCGGCCGAGGTCTACCAGGGCGGCGGCGGCACCAGCCAGCTCGACGTCTTCTTCGGCGGTGGCGGTCCGCAGCAGGTGCTCGACCGGGCCGCGGGCGTCGACGCCGTGGGCGGCGAGCGCGCACGCATGGTGCGGGAAGCCGAGTCGACCAAGCTGCTCGCCCAGTCGCTGCAGAAGCAGGCGGCCGAGGCCGAGGCTCGTCGTGCCGCCGCGGCAGCCGCAGCGCAGGCGGCGGTTGAGCAGGCCAAGAAGGACGCCAACACGGCCGTTGTCGATGCCGCCCGCCTCGAGACGGAGCAGCAGCAGATGACCGCTCAGCTCGCGGCGCTGCAGAACACGTCCGTCGAGCTGGAGCAGCAGCGCCAGTCAGGGCTCGCGGCCCAGGAGCAGCAGCGCCGCGAGGAGGCCAACCGCCGGGCCGCCGAGGCCGCCGAGGCCGCCGCTGCGGCGGCTGAGCAGAAGGCCGCGGCGGAGGCCGCCGCGCGGATGGCCGCCGCCCGTGTCGCTGCGGACGTCGCAGCCCGCGATGCCAAGAACGCGCGCGACCGGGCCGGTGCAGAGGCCGCTCGTCAGGCGGTGATCCAGCTGGAGCAGCAGCAGCGCCAGGCCGAGCAGCAGGCGCCGCAGCCGGTTCAGCAGGCGCCGCAGCCGGTTCAGCAGGCGCCGCAGCCGGTCCAGCAGGCGCCGCAACCGGTTCAGCCGACGCCGCAGCCGGTTCAGCAGCCGGTTCAGCAGGCGCCGCAGCCGGTCCAGCAGGCGCCGCAGCCGGTCCAGCCGACGCCGCAGCCGGTTCAGCCGACGCCGCAGCCGGTTCAGCCGGTTCAGCAGGCGCCGCAGCCGGTCCAGCAGGCGCCGCAGCCGGTTCAGCCGACGCCGCAGCCGGTTCAGTCGGTTCAGCCGGTTCAGCAGCCGGTTCAGCAGCCGGTTCAGTCGGTTCAGCCGGTTCAGCAGCCGGTTCAGCAGCCGGTTCAGCAGGCGCCGCAGCCGGTTCAGCAGGCGCCGCAGCCGGTTCAGCAGGCGCCGCAGCCGGTTCAGCAGGCGCCGCAGCCGGTTCAGCAGGCGCCGCAGCCGGTTCAGCAGGCGCCGCAGCCGGTCCGACAGTCAGCGCCGCAGCCGGTTCAGCAGGCGCCGCAGCCGGTCCGACAGTCAGCGCCGCAGCCGGTTCAGCCGGCGCCGCAGCCGGCCCGGCAAGCCCAGCCATCGGCGCAGCCGGCCGCACCGCGGGAGGCGACGCCCCAGGCCTCTCCGGCGTCGACGTCCCCGGCACCGTCGCCCCCCGCGCCACCACCGAAGCCCTCCGGTGGGGTGAGCGCGGTCATCGCCTTCGCGCGGGCCCAGCTCGGGGAGCCCTACGTGTGGGGGGCAGCCGGCCCGAGCTCATGGGACTGCTCCGGCCTGACCCTCATGGCCTGGCGCGAGGCCGGCGTGCGGCTGTCGCACTACACGGGGGCGCAGTACCAGGAGACCCGGCGGGTGCCGATCAGCCAGCTGCAGCCGGGCGACCTCGTCTTCTACGGCACCAGCGGCCCGAGCAGCCACCACGTCGGTCTCTACATCGGCGACGGCCAGATGATCCACGCCCCGAACCCGAGAAGGACGGTCAAGATCGACTCGATCTACTCGATGTCAGACCTGCTGCCCTACGGTGGGCGTCCCTGACGGACCCGTGAAGCCCGGCGGTGACGTCAGCAGGCAACCGGCAAAGCACGGCATACGACGAAGGGCGCCGCCTCTCACGGGAGCGGCGCCCTACGTGTCGGCCGGTGCGGTCAGCGCGTGCCGGGCATCCGCCACCGATCGGTGGTCATGCCCGCGTCCGTGGCCCGATCGATCGCCTCGTCGACACAGGTCTCGGCGCCCGGACGCCCGACCCAGTGCGCGCCCTCCACGGACTTGCCGGGCTCGAGGTCCTTGTAGGTCTCGAAGAAGTGCTGGATCTCCAGGCGGTCGAACTCGTTGATGTGCTCGAGCTCGGTGATGTGGGCCTGGCGCGGGTCGTTGGCCGGGACGCAGAGGATCTTGTCGTCGCCGCCGGCCTCGTCGCGCATGTGGAACATGCCGATCGGGCGAGCCAGAACCTGACAGCCGGGAAAGGTCGGCTCGTCGAGCAGGACGAGCGCGTCGAGGGGGTCGCTGTCCTCACCGAGGCTGTTCTCGACGTAGCCGTAGTCAGCGGGGTAGCTCATCGAGGTGAAGAGGAGCCGATCGAGTCGAATCCGACCGGTCTCGTGGTCGACCTCGTACTTGTTGCGAGCCCCTTTCGGGATCTCGATGGTGACGTAGAACTCCACTGGTGCTCCCTCGCGTCGTGAACGACGCCCGGGGGTGGGCGACCGCCGATGAGCTAGGCTCGGTGCCCAGTGTCCCGCATGATGCCACGTCGCCGCCGAGGGGGTTTGTCGATGCGTCGCCTCGCCGTCGGGGTGGGACTCGTCCTGGGCCTGCTGGTCGGCTACGCCACCCTCGACGTCTACGACTACGCGCCGGGAGTGCTCACCCTGGCTCCCGCGCCCGACGCCACTGCGGCCACGGCCACGCCGGGCGCGCACGCCACGACCGCTGCCGTGGCCCAGCCCCGCCCGGAGGCCGCCGGTATGCCGTTGCCGACCTCGGGCGCCCAAGCGGCCGCCCCGGCGGCGGCAGGGGTGCAAGCCAGCGTCGGCCCGGTGCTCGCCGACCCCGGTCTCGGCGGCTCGGTCTCCGTGGCCGTCCGGGACGCCGCCACCGGCGCCCACCTGCTCGACGTCGGCGCCAACGACCCGAAGGTGCCCGCGTCCACCCTCAAGCTGCTGTCGGCCGCTGCGGTCAACGCGACCTTTGCTCCAGGGGCCACCCTGACGACGAAGGTCGTCCAGGGGGCCAGCCCCGACCGCATCCTCCTCGTCGCCGGCGGAGACACCCTGCTCGACCCCGGTGCCGGCGACCCCGCTGCCGTGTCGGGGCGGGCCGGACTCGGCGCCCTCGCCTCCGCCACCGCCCAGGTGCTACGCGACAAAGGGACGAGCGCGGTGAGCGTCGCCCTCGACCTCAGCTATGCCCCGGGGCCGACGAGCGCACCGACGTGGTCGTCGTCCTTCCAGGCCAGCGGCCTCACCGGGTCGGTCGCGGCGATCGGACTCTCGACCGGACGGGCCACTCCCGGCCATCCCGGGCCGGCCGACCCGACGGCGGCCGTGCTGGCTGCCTTCGTCACCGCCCTGCGCGGCCACGGGATGCAGGTGACCGTCGGCAAGCCGGACGTCGCGCCGACCGGAGCCGGCGTCCTGGCTGCGGCCCAGTCCGCTCCCGTGTCGGACCAGCTCGCCCTGGCTCTCGACGAGTCGGACAACGCCCTCACCGAGTCGCTCACCCGACAGGCCGCCTTCCGCTCAGGCGCCCCTGCGGGGTTCGCCGAGACCGCCGCCTTCGTCCGCGCCAAGCTGAGCGCCCTCGGGATCGACGTCTCCGGAGTGCAGACGGTCGACGCCTGCGGGCTCTCCCGAGAGAACGTCGTCCCGGCTCGAGTGATCGCTGACGTCATGGCGCTCGGCACCTCGGCGACCCTCCCGGGGATGCGTGAAACCTTGCGGCAGCTGCCCGTCGCCGGCCTGAGCGGCACGCTGTCGGACCGCTTCGACGACGCGGGATCGCGCGCCGCGGCCGGCGTGGTCCGTGCCAAGACGGGCACGCTGACCGGCATCAGCGCCATCGCCGGCACGGTCGTGACGGCCGACGGACGACTGCTCACCTTCGCCGTGCTGGCGAACGGCATCGACCCGGGCGAAGGAACGCTCCGCGCGCGGGAGGCGTTGGACCGGTTCACGGCTACGCTGGCGAGCTGCGGGTGCCGCGGCTGACGAGCGCCCGTGGGACGGACCGGCACCGAGACACCACGCTCGCCGGCCGACGTCGAGACGACAGCCGTCCGAGGACCAGAGGGAAGAAGGCGCAAGACATGGCAGAGTCGACCGAACCGGCCTCCAGCGGAGCGTCCGGGGGAGCCCAACCGCAGTACGTCGACTGGGCGTTTGCCAAGGCCACGGGGCGCCGGCTCGTCAACCCCGGCCCGATCGTCAGCACCCACGAGGCCGCCGAGATCGTTGGCCACCTGCGCGAGGTCTCCGTCGCCGCGCGCGAGCCGATCGCCAAGACCTCGCGGCTGAGTAGCCCGGAGGGGATGGGGCCGGTCCTCATCGTCGACCGGCCCGGGTGGATCGACGCGAACGTCGACTCGCTGCAGTCCCTCATGGGCCCGGTCATCGCCAAGGTCGCCGCGGGAGCCAAGTCCGCCCAGAACCCCACGGTCACCGCGATCGGCAGCAAGGTCACCGGCGCGGAGGCCGGCGCGCTGATGTCGTTCCTCGCGAGCAAGGTCCTCGGCCAGTACGACCTTGCGCCGCAGGGCACCCCACGGCTGCTGCTCGTCGCACCGAACATCGTCCAGACCGAACGCGAGCTCGAGGTCGACCCCCACGACTTCCGGCTGTGGGTGGCGATGCATGAGGAGACCCACCGGGTGCAGTTCACCGCCGTCCCCTGGCTGCGTGACCACCTCGTCGCGCAGAGCCGCGAGCTGAGCACCGACCTCGCGCCGACGCCCGCCGAGCTGGCCAACCGCATCCAGGAGATCGCCCGGCGCCTCCCCCAGGCGTTCCAGCCGGGAAGCCAGGGTCTCGGAGAGGTCTTCCTCACCCCGGGGCAACGGGAGAAGGTCGCCCAGATCACCGCGGTGATGTCGCTCCTCGAGGGCCACGCCGACGTGATGATGGACGACGTCGGGCCGCAGGTCATCCCGACGGTCGCCGAGATCCGCGAGAAGTTCCAGAAGCGCCGTGGTGGCGCCGGGGCCCTCGACCGGTTCATGCGCCGGGCCCTCGGCCTCGAGGCCAAGATGCGCCAGTACAAGGACGGCGCGGCCTTCGTCCGGGGTGTCGTCGACCGGGTGGGGCTCGACGACTTCAACGCGGTGTGGACCTCCCCGCAGACCCTGCCGACACCGGACGAGATCGCTCGACCAGCTTCGTGGATCCAGCGGGTGCACGGTCGGTCATGACCGGCCCCAGCCCCGCGGTGGCCGCCACCCGGGTCGCCGTCCGGGCCGAGCTCGCCCTGCTCCCTGAGGGGAGCGCGGTGCTCGTCGGCTGCAGCGGAGGGCCCGACTCGCTCGCCCTCGCGGCCGCGGTCGGCTTCGAGGCGCCCCGGCTCGGGGTCAAGGCAGCCGGCCTCGTGGTCGACCACGCGCTGCAGGACGGGTCCCGGAAGGTCGCCGAGCGGGCCGCCCAGCAGTGCCGGGACCTCGGTCTCGACCCGGTCGAGGTCGTGACCGTCCGGGTCGCAAGGAGTGGCCAGGGGCCGGAGAGTGCCGCGCGCTCGGCCCGCTACACCGCACTCGAGGACGCCGCCGATCGGCTCGGGGTGGCCGCCGTGCTCATCGGCCACACCCGCGACGACCAGGCCGAGCAGGTGCTCCTCGGGCTGGCCCGCGGCTCCGGCTCGCGCTCCCTCTCCGGTATGCCGCGCCGACGCGGCCTCTTCGTCCGTCCCTTCATCGCCGTGGCGAGGGCGGAGACGGAAGAGGCGTGCGCGGCATACGGGATCGAGCCGTGGCGTGACCCGCACAACGAGGACACGAGCTTCGCCCGGGTGCGGGCGCGGACCTTCCTGCGAACCCTCGAGGACGAGCTTGGCCCCGGCATCACCAGCGCCCTGGCCCGCAGCGCGGAGATGCTCCGCGAGGATGCCGACTACCTCGAGGACGAGGCCCGCGAGGTGCGGCCGCGACTCGGGCCGGCCCCGTGGTCGGCCCAGGCGCTCCTCGCGCTCCCGCGGGCCCTACGGACCCGCGTCTGGCGCCTGCTGGCGGTCGAGGCCGGGTCGGGCGCCGGCCAGCTGAGCGCGGCCCATGTCGAGTCACTCGATGCGCTGCTGACGTCGTGGCACGGCCAGGGGCCGCTCAACCTGCCCGGCCACGTCCTCGCCCGGCGGTCCGGGGACCAGGTGAGCATCGAGGGCGGCCGTCCGGTTGAATAGGCGCGGGTGCGCTGACCGACCCCGGCAGCCGCGCAGCAGAGCAGCCGGGCAGCAGAGCAGCAGAGCAGCCGAGCAGACTGACCGGCCCGCCGTCGACCAGAGGGAGACCGTTGTGGATGCCGCCGACATGGGGGGCGACCTCGAGAAGGTCCTGCTCACCGAGGGAGAGATCCTCACCAAGCTCGACGAGCTCGGCCGGAGGATCTGGGCGGACTACGAGGGCAAGGACCTGCTCCTCGTCGGGGTGCTCAAGGGCGCGGTGATGGTCATGGCCGACCTCATGCGGGCCCTGCCGGGCACGGCGCCGATGGACTGGATGGCCGTCTCCTCCTACGGCTCGGGCACGAAGTCCTCGGGTGTGGTGCGGATCATCAAGGACCTCGACGTCGACATCACCGGCCGCCACGTGCTCATCGTCGAGGACATCATCGACTCCGGGCTGACGCTGTCCTGGATCAGGGCGAACCTCGAGTCGCGCAGTCCGGCCTCGGTCGAGATCTGCACGCTGCTACGCAAACCCGAGGTCGCCAAGGTCGAGATCGACGTCAGATACGTCGGTTTCGACATCCCCAACGAGTTCGTCGTCGGCTACGGGCTCGACTACGCCGAGCGCTACCGCAACCTGCGCTGCGTCGGCACGCTGTCGCCGTCCGTCTACGCCTGAGGCTGATCCCCGGCCCCCGGCGGACCGAGCAGGAACACCCGGCCACTGTCGGTCGTTCACCTGCGACAATGAGACGAGCGGTCTGTCGGGCCGTGGTCAGACCATCGAGCAGGAGGGTCGGGGACAGCTCCCCGAACGTACATGGACTTCAAGCGCATCCTACGCACCCCCATGGTGTGGATCATCGTCCTCATCGGAGTGACGATCATCGCCCTCAACCTCTCCGACACCGGTGGTTACACCCGGATCGACACGTCGAAGGCCCTCGAGCTGATCAACACCAGCAAGGTGGACTCGGCCAAGCTGCTCAACAACGAGCGGATCGAGCTGACCCTCAAGCCGGGGCAGGCATACTCCGACGGTGACAAGGTCAAGGACGCGACGAAGGTCTACGCCTACTACGTCACCGCCCGCGGAGCCAACGTCGTCGCCGCGCTGGACGCCCACGTGCCACCGAAGAACTACACCGACCAGATCGACGAGCCGAGCTGGATCAGCTCGGTGCTCTTCAGCATCCTGCCGATCATCATCATCCTCGGCCTGTTCTGGTTCCTCATGGGGCAGATGCAAGGTGGTGGGTCGCGGGTCATGCAGTTCGGCAAGTCCCGGGCCAAGCTGGCGACCAAGGACACGCCCAAGGTCACCTTCGCCGACGTCGCGGGCGCCGACGAGGCGGTCGAGGAGCTGTACGAGATCAAGGAGTTCCTCCAGGAGCCGGCGAAGTTCCTCGCGGTCGGCGCCAAGATCCCCAAGGGCGTCCTGCTCTACGGCCAGCCCGGCACCGGCAAGACGCTGCTCGCCCGCGCCGTCGCCGGCGAGGCCGGAGTGCCCTTCTACTCGATCTCCGGATCGGACTTCGTCGAGATGTTCGTCGGCGTCGGCGCGTCCCGTGTCCGGGACCTGTTCGAGCAGGCCAAGGCCAACGCCCCCGCCATCGTCTTCGTCGACGAGATCGACGCCGTCGGCCGGCACCGCGGAGCCGGCCTCGGCGGTGGCCACGACGAGCGGGAGCAGACGCTGAACCAGCTGCTCGTCGAGATGGACGGCTTCGACGTCAAGACCAACGTCATCCTCATCGCGGCCACCAACCGCCCCGACATCCTCGACCCCGCGTTGTTGCGTCCCGGCCGGTTCGACCGCCAGATCGCCGTCGACGCGCCCGACATGCTGGGCCGCCATCGCATCCTCCAGGTCCACGCCCAGGGCAAGCCGATGGCCGCTGACGTCGACCTCCTGGCCGTGGCCCGCCGGACGCCCGGCTTCACCGGCGCGGACCTGGCCAACGTCCTCAACGAGGCGGCCCTGCTCACGGCCCGGACGAACAAGAAGCTCATCGACGACCACTCGCTGGACGAGGCGATCGACCGCGTCGTCGCCGGACCGCAGAAGAAGACGCGGATCATGTCGGCGCACGAACGCAAGATGACGGCCTACCACGAGGGTGGCCACGCGCTGGTCGCGGCGTCGTTGAACCACACCGACCCGGTCACCAAGGTCACGATCCTCCCGCGCGGACGCGCGCTCGGCTACACCATGGTCATGCCTCGCGACGACAAGTACTCCACGACCCGCAACGAGATCCTCGACCAGCTCGCGTATGCCCTCGGTGGGCGTGTTGCCGAGGAGATGGTCTTCCACGACCCGACGACCGGCGCCGCCAACGACATCGAGAAGGCCACCGGGATGGCCCGCAAGATGGTCACCGAGTGGGGCATGTCCGAGAGGGTCGGCGCGATCAAGCTCGGTCAGTCCAGCTCCGAGGTCTTCCTCGGCCGCGACATGGGTCACCAGCGCGACTACAGCGAGGAGATCGCCGGGGTCGTCGACGAAGAGGTGCGCAAGCTCGTCGAGAACGCCCACGACGAGGCGTGGCACGTCATCAACGACAACCGCGACGTGCTCGACAAGCTCGTCCTCGAGCTCCTCGAGCGGGAGACCCTCAACGCGGCCGAGCTCGCGAAGATCTTCGAGCAGGTCGTCAAGCGGCCGCTGCGCCCGACCTGGCTCTCCAGCGAGGCCCGGCTCCTCAGCGACCGCCCACCGGTGCTCACCCCGGCGGAGCAGTCGGCCATGTCGAACGGCAACGGCAGCGGCCCGGGCCACTCACCCCAGGACGCCAGCGGCAACGACGAGCTGGGCCGCAAGATCGACCAGGCGGCCAACGCCGGGGCTCACCCCCTCGCCGAAGAGGAGTCCAGGACGCGGATCATCGAGGTGCCCGAGGGTGGGCACGTCGACCCCTCCGGGGACCACTGACCCCGGTGCCCATCGACCACGACCGAGCCGCCGCGGCGGTCCGGGAGCTGCTCCTCGCAGTGGGCGAGGACCCGGAACGCGAGGGTCTGCGGCAGACACCCGACCGGGTGGCCCGCGCCTATGCCGAGATCTTCGCCGGCCTGCACCAGCAACCCGAGGACGTCCTCCGCACGACTTTCGACATCGCGCACGACGAGCTGATCCTCGTGCGCGACATCGAGGTCTACAGCACCTGCGAGCACCACCTCGTGCCGTTCCACGGGTCGGCGCACGTCGGCTACATCCCGGCCAAGGACGGCAAGGTCACCGGGCTGTCCAAGATCGCCCGTCTCGTCGACCTCTACGCCAAGCGGCCCCAGGTGCAGGAGCGGCTGACCACCCAGATCGCCGACGCCCTCGAGGAGCACCTCTCGGTGCAGGGCGCGATCGTCGTCATCGAGTGCGAGCACCTCTGCATGTCGATGCGGGGCGTGCACAAGCCCGGAGCCCGCACCATCACCTCGGCCGTCCGGGGCCAGCTGAGGGACCCCGCGACCCGAGCCGAGGCGATGTCGCTGCTGCTCGGGGGCAGGCGGTGACCGGACGCACCACAGGGCGTCCCCCCTCCATCGCTGCTCCCCGGTCCCGCCCCGGGCACGACCGCCCCTGGGTGCCCCGGGTGTTCGGGGTGGTCACCTACGTCATCGGTGCCATCGACATCCTCAGCGGCTTCCGGCACACGTTGCGTGAGCGCCTGCCCAGCTTCACCGAGGTCGTCCCGGGCGTCGTGAGTGCGGCAGCGTCCGCGGCGACGGTCGTCACCGGGATCCTCCTCGTCCTCATCGCCCACGGGCTCAAGCGGCGCAAGGCCCGGGCCTGGCGGGCCGCGGTGGCCCTGCTCGCAGTCTCCGTCGTCCTGCACGGCATACGTCTGCACTGGGGGGCCCTGTTCGTCGCCCTCACGGTGCTCGTCGTCCTCGTCCTCGAGCGCCGCGAGTTCCATGCCATGGGCGACCCGCGCACGAGGTGGCGCTCGCTCACCGTCTTCCTCGGGCTGTTCGTGGCGAGCACCGTCATCGGCGTCATCGTCCTGCTCGTGAACCGACACGGCATCGTCGGTGGGTGGCCAGGGCTCTGGCCCGTGGCCCAGGAGGTCTGGTGGGGTCTCATCGGGGTGGACGGGGGCCTGGTGCTGCGGGGGCAGTGGCTCGAGGACACGATCTCGGCACTCCTGCTCGGGCTGGGCCTGATGACCGGTCTGACCAGCCTCTACCTCCTCCTGCGTTCGCCCGAACCCCGTCCGGAGCTCACCGACGTCGACGAGGCCCGCCTGCGCGAGCTGCTGCGCCGGTCGCCGGACTCCCTCGGCTACTTCAACCTGCGCCGTGACAAGAGCGTCGTCTGGTCCGACTCGCGCAAGGCAGCGGTCGCCTACCGCGTCGTCGGAGGGGTCATGCTCGCCAGCGGTGACCCGATCGGCGACCCCGAGGCCTGGCCCGGCGCCATGACGACCTTCCTCCGGCAGGCGCAGGACCACGCGTGGACGCCGGCCGTCCTCGGGTGCTCGGAGCGGGCCGGCCTGACCTGGACCCGGCTGGCCGGCTTCTCGGCGATGGAGCTCGGCGACGAGGCCGTTCTCGAGGTCGCCGGGTTCTCCCTCCAGGGACGGCCGATGCGCAACGTCCGCCAGATGGTGGGGCGGGTCCGCCGCGCGGGCTACGAGACGCGGGTATGCCGAGTGGCTGACCTCTCGGCGCAGGAGCGGCAGGCGGTGCTCGAGGACGCGGCGAGCTGGCGCCGAAGTGAGACCGAGCGCGGCTTCTCCATGGCGCTCGGTCGCACGGCCGACCCGGTGGACCCGGAGGCCGTCCTCGTCACGGCACGTCACGACGGACGGGTCCGCGGCATGCTGCAGTTCGTCCCGTGGGGTCATGACGGGATGTCGCTCGACCTCATGCGGCGTGACTCGGCTGCGGAGCCGGGGGTCACCGAGCTGCTCGTCAGCGCCGCGATGGAGGCCGCACCAGCACTCGGCGTCCACCGCGTCTCGCTGAACTTCGCCGTCTTCCGGGCCGTGCTCGAGCGCGGTGAGCGGCTGGGGGCCGGCCCGCTGCTGCGCGCCTGGCGCACCCTCCTGATCTTCGCGTCGCGCTGGTTCCAGATCGAGAGCCTCTATCGGTTCAACGCCAAGTTCGGGCCGGACTGGCAGCCCCGCTACCTCATGTATCCCGGGCCGGCCGACCTGCCCCGGGTCGGCGTCGCCGCTCTCGAGGCGGAGGCCTTCCTCGTGTGGCCGTCGTTCCGCCGGCTGCGACAGGCGCAGCCATGACCCCTCCACCGGCACCGTCCCGCGCCGGCGCCGGCCTACCCCACATCCAGGGGCGGCCGGTCATCATGGGCGTCGTCAACGTCACCCCCGACTCGTTCAGCGACGGAGGTGAGTGGTTCCAGCCCCAGGACGCGATCGACCACGGCAGGCTCCTCATGACCCAGGGTGCAGACATCATCGACGTGGGAGGCGAGTCGACCCGTCCCGGTGCCGAGCGTCCCTCGGTCGAGGAGGAGCTGCGGCGGGTGCTGCCGCTCATCGAGGTCATCGCCGCCGAAGGGGCAACGGTCTCGGTCGACACGATGCGAGCCGTCGTCGCCGAGCGCGCGCTGGCTGCCGGCGCGAGCATCGTCAACGACGTCAGCGGCGGTCTCGCCGATCCGGACATGGCGGGGCTGGTCGCCCAGGCCGGCGTCCCGTTCGTCGCCATGCACTGGCGTGGGCACAGCGCCGGCATGCAGAGCCGCGCCGTCTACGACGACGTCGTCGCCGAGGTCTGCGCGGAGCTGGCCCTGCGCCGGGACGCGCTGCTCTCGGCCGGCGTGGCCGCGGAAGGTCTCGTGCTCGACCCCGGCCTGGGCTTCGCCAAGCTCGCCGATCACAACTGGTCGATCCTCGCCCGGCTCGACACCCTCCAGCAGCTCGGCCACCCGGTGCTCGTCGGCGCCTCACGCAAGACCTTCCTCGGTCGGCTCGGCGTCCCGGAGGGCGGCGGTCCCCGTCCACCCACCGCACGCGACGCGGCCACGGCGGCCACGAGCACCATCGCGTCGCTCGCCGGCGTGTGGGGCGTCCGGGTCCACGACGTGCCTTCCACCCGCGACGCGCTCGCCGTCGTCACTGCCGTCAGGGAGCACGCATGAGCGCGCCCCGTGACCGCATCGCGCTCCTCGGTGTGGCGGCCGTGGGGCACCACGGCGTCCTGGACGTGGAGAGGCACGATGGGCAGCCGTTCGTCGTCGACGTCGTCCTCGAGCTGGACCTCTCCACGGCCGGCCGCAGCGACTCGCTCGCGGACACCGTGTCCTACGCCGAGGTCGCCGGCGACGTCATGGCCCGGATCACGGGAGCGCCGGTCGACCTCCTCGAGCGGCTCGCGGAGCTGATCGCCGACGACGTCCTCACCCGCCCACTGGTCGATGCGGTCGAGGTGACCGTCCACAAGCCCCAGGCCCCCGTCGGCCACCCGTTCAGCGACGTGAGCGTGCAGGTCCGGCGCGAGCGGGGCGTCCCCGTGGTGCTCGCTCTGGGCGCCAACCTCGGCGACGCCTTCGCCGTCCTGACGGAGTCGGTGAAGGACATCGCCGCCATCCCTGGCGTGCGAGTCACAGCCGTCTCGCCGCTCGTCGAGACCGAGCCGGTCGGCGGTCCGGAGCAGCCGGGCTATCTCAATGCCGTCCTCGTCGGAACCACCACCATGACGTCCGTTGAGCTCCTGCAGGCCCTCCATGCCGTCGAGGCGCGACACGGCCGCACCCGCGAGGTGCGTTGGGGGCCAAGGACACTGGACCTCGACCTCATCCAGCTCGGCACCCCCGGCACCTCACTGGAGACTCGGTCCGACGACCCCGCCCTGACACTTCCCCACCCCCGCGCCCATGAGCGGGCCTTCGTGCTCGCGCCCTGGGCCATGGTCGACCCGGGGGCGCTGATCCGCGTCGGCATCAATGCCGGCGCGCAGATCCGCCGGGTGAGCGACGTCCTCAGAGAACTCGACGCGTCCGGGGTGCGCCCCGGGCCGGAGTGGAGCCCGTCATGGTGAGCCAACCGCACGGCATACGGATCAGGCTGCTCGTCGCCGTCACGGTGGTCACCGGGGCACTGGCGTGGATCGCCCTGAGGCTGTGGTCCAACGCCGGTCACCTTCTGCCACAACCCAGCTGGGCGGGGCTGCCGCTGCTCGTCGCGGTGGCCATCGGGCTCTACCTCGCCGGGCGGCCGGTGAAGAAGCTCGTGGCCGGGCAGGCGACGAAACCCGTCCACCCCTTGTATGCCGCACGCGTCCTCGTGCTGGCTCAGGCCGCGGCGCTCGCGGGCGCCACGGTGCTCGGGTGGTACCTCGCGCAGGTCGTCCTCCTCCTGCCGGACTCCGACGTCGAGTCGCAGCAGAACCGGATCGTCCAGCTGGGAGCCCTCGGACTGGGGGCCGTGCTGCTCGCCGCAACCGGCCTGGTGGTGCAGAAGATGTGCCGCGTCGACGACCGCGGTCCTCGTGAGGACGAGGAGGAGCCGGCTCCGCCGCGCCACTAGGCCGCCGGTGTGCGCTACCGGTAGACCTGACCGCCCACGGTGCCCATGTCGGGGTTGATGGTGCCGCCTGCCACCCAGTTCGGCCCGGCGTGGACGTATCGCGTCACCGACAGGGCCGCAGTCAGGGCTGCCAGCTTGTCCTCCGCCGTGGCGTAGAACCAGAGGTAGAGCGCCTCGTCCTTGGCGAGCTGGCTCGAGCAGACGATCGCGTCGGGAGTGGGCTTGGCCGTCGACGTGCCCGTGGGGGTGGACCCCGGGATCGTGATCGGGGTGACCGTGTTCGGGCACTGGAAGGCAGCAGGGAGGTCGGCGAGGGAGTTGATGCGGGTCGAGTCGACACCGGAGTCTCGGGTGGCCGTGGGGACGGGCATGCCCGGCAGGTGAGGAACCGTGGTGGTGCCCGTCGCGGGCGACGGTGCCGCGGCGGTTGTCCGGGTCAGTGGGGTCTGGACCGCTGCGGCCGGGGAGGACGTCGCCGGGGCAGCTGCCGGGTCGCGGTTGGCGCAACCGGTGAGGAGCCCGGCTCCGGTGAGCAGCACGGCGGCGAGGCGCACCCTGTGGCCGCCGCACGGCATACGACGACTCACTTGTCGACGTCTCCGACGACGAAGAACATCGAGCCGAGGATCGCCACCATGTCGCCGATGAGCTGGCCCGGGAGCATCTCGGTGAGGACGGCGATGTTGTTGAACGAGGCGGAGCGGAGCTTGAGCCGCCACGGGGTCTTCTCGCCGCGCGAGACGAGGTAGTAGCCGTTGAAGCCCAGCGGGTTCTCCGTCACGGTGTAGAGGTCGCCCTCGGGGACCTTGAGCACCTTGGGGAGCTTGACGTTGATCGGCCCCTGGGGCAGCGTGCGCAACCGGTCGACGCACACCTCGGCCAGGTCGAGGCTGACCTCCGTCTGCTCGAGGAGCACTTCCAGGCGAGCGAGGCAGTCGCCCTCAGCGCGGGTGACGACCCGGCCCGGGCCTCCCGCAGCGAACAGCTCGCCGTAGCCGAGGTAGGGCGCGTCCCGGCGCAGGTCGAGGTCGACGCCGCTGGCCCGGGCAATCGGCCCGGTGACACCGTAGGAGTGGATCAGCTCGGGGCTGAGGATGCCGACGTCGCGGGTGCGGGCATTGAGGATCTCGTTGCCCACCAGCATGTTTCGCAGGTCCGGCATTCGGTCGCGGACGGCTGCGACGGCGTGCTGTACGCGGCCCAGCCATCCGGCGGGGAAGTCCTCCTTGAGGCCGCCGACCCGGTTGAACATGTAGTGGATCCGGCCGCCTGAGGCCTCCTCCATGACGGCCTGGAGCTCCTCGCGCTCTCGGAAGGAGTAGAAGATCGGCGTGATGGCACCGAGCTCCAGCGGGTAGGAGCCGAGGAACATCAGATGGTTGAGCACCCGGTTGAGCTCCGCGAGCAGCGTGCGCCCCCACACCGCCCGCACCGGCACCTCCATGCCGAGGAGCTGCTCGACTCCGAGGACGACACCGAGCTCGTTGGCGAAGGCCGAGAGCCAGTCGTGCCGGTTGGCCAGGACGATGATCTGGCGGTAGTCGCGCACCTCGAAGAGCTTCTCTGCGCCCCGGTGCATGTAGCCGATGATCGGCTCGGCGGTGATGATCCGCTCGCCGTCCAGGACGATCCGCAGCCGCAGGACGCCGTGGGTGGAGGGGTGCTGCGGGCCGATGTTGAGGACCATGTCGCTCGTCGCCAGCCCGCCGGCGCCCACACCGACGGTCAGCTCGCGCTGGCTGGGTGTCGTCGACATGGTGCCAGTCTGCCGTATGCCGGGCGCCCGGATCCGTATGCCGTGGTGCCGGCGCCGGGGCCCGGTGCCGCAGCTGTACGGTGACCGCGTGAGCATCCACGGCGTGCCCGAGGCGCTGTCTCAGGACGTCGCCCCCGAGGTCATCGGATCTCTTCGGCCCATCGGGGCCATGAGCCGGCGGTGACGCGATGACCGGGTTCGACGCAGCGACCCTTCTCGACGTCGGCGACCCGGACGTCGTCGCTGATCCCTACCCGCACCTGGCTGCCGTCCGGGTGGTCGCGCCCGTCGCTCGGCACAGCGGGCTCGGGACGTGGGTGGCGACAAGTCATGCCGCCTGCAGCCAGGTGCTGCGTGAGCGCGCGCTCGGACGGATCTTCCAGCGCCGCCAGCCGCACGACGAGTGGGACACCTTCAACTGGCTGCACGCCGACTCCATGCTCGACAGCGAGCCGCCGAAGCACACCCGGCTGCGCCGCCTCGTCCAGAGCGCGTTCAGCCGCGGCCACGTCACCCGGCTGCGACCCCGCGTCGCCGAGCTCGCCGACGGGCTCCTCGACTGCTGCGTCGAGCGGCTCGAGCACTCCGGACGCTTCGACGTCCTCGCCGACTACGCCGAGCCGCTGCCCGTCCTGGTCATCGCCGACCTCCTCGGCTGGCCGGAGGCCGACCGGCACCTCCTGCGGCCGTGGTCCCAGTCGATCGTCAAGATGTACGAGGTCACCCGCAGCCCAGCCGACGAGGCGGCCGCGCGCGCCGCGTGCGGCGAGTTCGCGGCATACGTTGAACGCCTTTCTGCGTGGCGGAAGTCGGAGCCGGCGAACGACCTGCTGAGCGACCTCGTCGCCGCTCGTGACGGTGGGGACCGGCTGTCGACGCACGAGCTCGTCGCCACGGTCGTCCTCCTCCTCAACGCTGGTCACGAGGCGAGCGTCAACGGCTTCGGCAACGGCCTGGCTTCGCTCATCGCGTCGGGCCGGGACGTCGTCGGGCCGAGCCTGCTCGTGGAGGAGATGCTCCGGCACGACTCGCCGCTGCATCTCTTCGAGCGCACAGCGACGAGTGACGTCGTCATCGAGGGCGTCACCATCCGGGCCGGCGAGCGGATCGCCGCGCTCCTCGGTGCGGCAAACCGCGACCCGGCGGTGTTCGAGTCGCCGGACGAGTTCCGCCCTGACCGGGACCCGAACCCGCACCTTGCCTTCGGAGCCGGCATCCACTTCTGCATCGGTGCGCCCCTCGCGCGGCTCGAGCTCGAGACGAGCATGGGGGTCCTCCTGCGTCGGTTCGGCCGGCTCGAGGTCGTGCAGGCCGCCCGCCGACCGAGCTTCGTCCTGCGCGGCTACGAGAGCCTGCTCGTCAGGCCTGCCTGACCGCTCGGGCGGGGCGCCCCGGCAGGTCCCGGGCAGCTGACGTCAGGGCGTTGCGACAACCCACCAGAAGCTGCCCAGCCCATCGGGCCGAAGCAGGCTGGCCGCCGCACTCGCCCGTCCCAGCGCCCCGAGGTAGGCCTCCGGTTCCGACCGGGACAGCTCGTGGTCGGGCGTGCGGCCGCTGACGCCGACCCGGCGCAGGGCATCGCGCTGGGTCAGCAGCTCGTCGTGTCGCAACGAGTCGACGGCGACATGGGCGGTGAGGTCGCAGCTCCCGTCCGCACGTGGGCTCACCTGCACCCCCTCGCGGTATGCCGTGAAGGTCCCCCCGCGTGGCCGGTCACCCGACCGGTGGCCGTAGTCGACCGCGATGGCGGTGCTTTCGGACGTGTGCCGAAGCAGGTCCTCCCAGGCAAGGTCGCGTTGCCGGCCGACCTCGACCCGGTCTCCCGGCACCGCGTCGGGACCCAGGGCAGAGGACCAGAACCGTTGGCACCACTGCACGTCGGTGTCGTCAACCTGATCACCGATGGACTCCGACCCGGTGGTCAGGTCGACGTGGACCTCCCGCAGCGCGCCGTCCCGAGCCACCTCGGCAATGGTGCACGGGACAACGTCGAGCCACTCGTGGGCGATGACCAGGGCGTTGCGGGGGGCCAGGCTGTCGGGGAGCTGGGCGCCGCCGGGGGAGACCAACCAGGTGACGTCGGGCGGAAGGTGCTCGGGTTTCGGCGCGATGTCGACTCCGGTGAGCGGCCGGTCCGGCCGCGCATCGCCGAGGTGGCGCAGCAGCTCGCCATGTCCCGCGCCGACGTCGACGACGCCCTCGGCGCCGAGCGCGTCGGCCCAGGCCCAGAGTGCCTCCGCGAGGACCCGGCCGGTCTCGCCCTGCGTCGCCGTCGTGAAATGCCCAGCTGGACCCAGCGCGTCGCGGTAGAACCCGTCTCGCCCGTAGAGGGCGAGCTGCCAGGCCTCGCGCCACGGCACCGCGTCCATGCCGGCCAGCCTATCGACCGCGGCTCACTCCTGCGTCCGGCTCAGGGCGGCAGCTGATCCTTCTCGACCCCTTCTCGACGCGGACGCAAGGGCATCGAGGCCGAGCAGGTAGGTTCTGCCGGGTGACCGATCCCACTGACCAGCCGGCGCGGTTCAGCGTCGGAGTCGTCGGCGCCGGACGCGTCGGCGCCGTCCTCGGCGCTGCCCTGCACCGGGTGGGTCACCGGGTCGTCGCCGCGTCGGCCGTGAGCGAGGAGTCGCTGCACCGGGCGCGGGAGCTGCTGCCCGGCATACCCGTCCTCGAGGTGCCCGACGTCGTGGCCGCGGCAGACCTCGTCCTGCTGGCCGTCCCGGACGACTCCCTCTCGGGGCTGGTCTCCGGTCTGGCCGCCACCGGCTCCTTCCGCCCCGGCCAGGTCCTCGTCCACACGAGCGGGCGGCACGGCGTCGGGGTGTTCGAGCCGGCGGCCCGCAGCGACGTGCTGCCCCTGGCCCTGCACCCCGCGATGAGCTTCACCGGGACGGGCATCGACCTCGATCGGCTGCCCGACTGCGTGTTCGGCGTGACGACCCTCAAGGAGCTGCGGCCTCTTGGGGAGGCCCTCGTTCTCGAGATGGGTGGCGAGCCGGTGTGGGTCGAGGAGGAGGACCGGCCGCTCTACCACGCAGCCCTGACGCACGGCGCGGACCACCTCGTCACCCTCGTCGCGCAGTCCATGCAGCTGCTCGAGGACGCCGGCGTCGACCAGGCGGGCCGGGTGCTCACCCCGCTGCTGACCTCCGCGCTGGACAATGCCCTGCGCACCGGCGACCAGGCGCTGACGGGGCCGGTCGTCCGCGGCGACGCCGGCACCGTGGCCGAGCACCTCGCCGAGCTCGCGGCCGCGCCGCAGATCCGCTCCTGCTACCGCGTCCTTGCCCGCGCCACCCTGCAGCGGGCGCTGCGCAACGCTCGCCTGCGTCCGGCCGAGGCGGAGCCTCTTCGGGCCGTGCTCGGGGACGAGACGGACCCGACGGAGGGGGAGGACTAGGTGCTCGGTCAGCCCACCCGCGGATCATCGCCGCTCATCGCCCGCAGCCGAGACGAGCTTCGCCGAGCGCGTGCCGACATGAGTGGCGACGTCGCCGTGGTGATGACCATGGGAGCGCTGCACGAGGGTCATGCGAAGCTCATCACGACCGCCGGTGCCGGCGCCCGCCACGTCATCGTCACGATCTTCCTCAACCCGCTCCAGTTCGCGCCCACGGACGACCTGTCCCGCTACCCGCGGACCTTCGAGGCCGACGTCGAGGTCTGCGCTGCCGGAGGCGTGGACGTCGTCTTCGCCCCCACTCCTGACGTCGTCTACCCCGACGGCAAGCCCGATGTCACGGTCGCCGCCGGGCCGCTCGGTGCGGTGCTGGAGGGCCAGTCCAGGCCCGGCCACTTCGACGGTGTCCTCACGGTCGTCGGCAAGCTGTTGCACCTCACTCGTGCCGACCGCGCCTACTACGGCCAGAAGGACGCCCAGCAGCTGCTCCTCATCCGTCAGATGGCACGCGACCTCGACTTCCCCGTCGAGGTGATCGCCGTCGAGACCGTGCGCGAGGCCGATGGGCTGGCGATGTCGAGCCGCAACAGCTATCTCACGGCTGGCGACCAGGAGACCGCCCGGTGCCTCTCCGCAGCCTTGCGGGCAGGCGTCGAGGCCGCGGGCGAGGGCCCGTCCGCAGTCCGCCGCGCGGCTCGCGCGGTGCTGACCCGGGAGCCTCTCGCGCTGGTCGACTACCTGGTGCTGGTCGATCCCGACACGCTCGAGGACGTGCCCGAGTGGCACGGGGGGGAGGCGCTCCTGGCGGTCGCAGCACGGGTCGGCACAACGCGGCTCATCGACAACCTTCCGCTGCGGATCGGTCCCGGCGGCGCGCAGGGGGTGTTCTCCGGTGCGGAGAGCCGCTGACCGCGATGGCGTGATCCGGATCCCTCGCTGGCTCGATGGCCCAGAGCCCGGCTGGACGACGTCTGCCGACGTCATCGTCGTGGGCAGCGGCATCGCCGGGCTGACGGCCGCCCTGCGGCTGCGTGAGCAGCAGCACACGGTGCTGCTTGTCACGAAGACCCTGCTCACCGAGGGCTCGACGGCCTGGGCCCAGGGCGGGATCGCGGCCGCCCTGGACCCGGCGGACTCGCCGCAAGAGCACCTGCACGACACGCTCGTCGCTGGCTGCGGCATCTGTGAGCTCGACGCGGTGACGGCCCTCGTCAACGAGGGACCGGCCCGGGTCCGCGAGCTGGTCGCGCTCGGCGCGGAGTTCGACCGTGACTCGGACGGCGAGATCCTCCTGACCCGCGAAGGCGGTCACCACCGTGACCGGATCGCTCACGCGGGCGGTGACGCGACGGGCAAGGAGATCAGCCGCGCCCTCATTGCGGCGCTGCACCGCGTCCAGGCCGACCCCGGCATCCAGGTCATCGAGCACGCGCTCGTCGTCGACCTCCTGCAGGACAGCCGCTCGCGGGTCTGCGGAGTCACCGTCCACGTGATCGGTGAGGGGCAGGTCGACGGCGTGGGTGCCGCCCACGCCCGGGCGATCGTGCTCGCGACCGGGGGGCTGGGCCAGATCTACTCGGCCACGACGAACCCCTCCGTCTCGACCGGTGACGGCATGGCGATCGCGCTCAGGGCGGGCGCCGTCATGGCGGACGTCGAGTTCGTGCAGTTCCACCCGACGGTCCTGTGGCTCGGTGAGGGGGCAGGCGGGCAGCAGCCGCTGATCTCCGAGGCGGTGCGCGGCGAGGGTGCCTTCCTCGTCGACAGGGAAGGCGTGCGTTTCATGAAGGGCGTGCATCCGCTGGCCGACCTCGCTCCGCGTGACGTCGTCTCCAAGGCGATCGTCGCCCGGATGAAGCTGACGGGGACCGACCACGTGCTCCTCGACTGCCGACACCTCGGGAAGGAGTTCCTCGAGCGCCGGTTCCCGTCCATCGTGCTCAGCTGCAGGGAGCACGGGATCGACCCGGCGACCGATCTCGTCCCCGTCGCCCCCGCCCAGCACTACGCCAGTGGGGGAGTCCGCACGGACCTCGTCGGGCGCTCCTCGCTGGACGGCCTCTACGCCTGCGGAGAGGTGTCCTGCACCGGTGTCCACGGGGCGAACCGGCTGGCGTCGAACTCCCTCCTCGAAGGTCTCGTCTTCGCCCACCGGATCGCCGACGACATCACCGCCCGACTCGCCGCCGGGCAGCTGCCTGTCGCCACGCCGGTGCAGCACGACGAGGACCAGGTGCGGATCCGTTCCGAGCACCGACGCGAGATCCAGCGGGCGATGACGGCCGGGTCCGGCGTCGTCCGCTCGGCCGCGTCGATGGCTGTCACCGCCACCGACCTGGCAGCGCTTGCCACCACGTCCGACGCCGAGGAGGGCGGTCCGACGTCGTGGGAGACGACCAACCTCCTCCACCTCGGACAGCTGCTCACCCACGTGGCGTGCCTGCGCGAGGAGACCCGCGGTGGGCACGTCCGGTCGGACTTCACCGAGTCGGACGACGCGCGCTGGCTCGGGCACACCCATGCCGTCCGTGGCGCCGACGGGCTGGTCAGGACGAGCTTTCACCCCGCCGAGCCGCAGGACCTCACATGACACCTCAGCCGACCGACCTCCACTTCCCCACCGAGAACGCCGTCGCCCTCGTCCGGACCGCACTGGAGGAGGACCTCGGGCCGGACCACCTCGACGTCACGACCCTGGCCACCATCCCCGCAGAGCAGGTGCAGGCCGCCGAGGTGGTCGCCCGGGCAGACGGCGTCCTCGCCGGCGCGCCGGCCATCGCGGTGGTCTTCGCCGCGGTTGCCGGGCTCATCGGTGTCCGCGTCCCGACTGTCGACCTGCTCGTCGAGGACGGCGCCGCGGTCACCGCCGGCGACGTCGTCGCCCGCGTCGCCGGGCCGATCCGGGCCGTCCTCGTCGGCGAACGGACGATGCTCAACATCCTCTGCCGGCTGTCCGGGGTGGCCACGCACACCCGCCGCTGGGCCGACGCGCTCGACGGCACCGGTGCCATGGTCCTCGACACGCGCAAGACGACCCCCGGCATGCGCCACCTCGAGAAGTACGCGGTCCGCGCAGGTGGCGGCACGAACAAGCGGATGGGCCTCTACGACGTCGCGATGATCAAGGACAACCACAAGCTCGCGGCGGGCTCGGTGAGTGCCGCCTACGACGCCGTCCACACGGCATACCCCGCTGTCGACATCCAGGTCGAGGTGACCACCGTTGCCGAAGCGGAGGAGGCGTATGCCGCGGGCGCACGGTTCATCATGTGCGACAACATGGGCGTGGGGCTGCTCCGGGAGACGGTGAAGGCGTTGCGGGACAGACCGGAACGCGTCGAGATCGAGGCGACGGGCGGGTTGACGCTCGAGGTGGCGCGCGACTACGCGCTCACGGGGGTCGACTACCTCAGCGTCGGTGCGCTGACGCACTCCGCACCGATCCTCGACCTCGCGCTCGACCTCGTCGACATCGACGTCGGGACGGACATCCGGACCGGTGTCGGGACGAACCTCGGTGCCACGAGCCGGGACTGAGCTGCCGGATGTCCCCGTCCGCCGTCTGGTGTTCCAGGGGCCGGCTCAGTCGACGACGTGGCGCAGGTATCGCTCGGGGCCGTCGAGGAACCGTCGGTAGTGCTCGACCACGGCAAGGTCCTCGAACCGGGTCTCGTGGAAACCGTCCTCATCAAGCTCGAGGATCGTCGCACCCGGCAGGCTGGCGAGAATCGGCGAGTGGGTGGCGATGAGCACCTGGGTGCCGCTCCGGCCGGCCAGGTCGGCAAGCGCACCGATGAGGCCGAGCTGTGCTGTGAAGGACAGGCCCGCCTCCGGCTCGTCCATCACGAAGAACCCCGCGCCGAGGAAGCGTCGGGTGTGCAGCAGGCTCAGAAAGGACTCGCCGTGGCTGAGCCGGTGGAACTCCGGGTCGAGCGTGTGGCTCCCGGCGCGCGAGCCATCGAGGTAGGTGAACAGCCCGTGCATCGTCTCGGCCCGGATGAAGTAGCCCCACGTGCTCGCGCCCGGCCCGCGCTCGATCCGGAGCGAGTCGTGCAGCATCGACTCGCTCTCCCAGGTGCGGTTCCTCGCTCCGGTGGAGCCACCCTCGGCGTTCATCCCGTAGGCCATCGCAATCGCCTCGACGATCGTCGACTTACCGGTCCCGTTCTCACCGACGAGGATCGTCGCCCGTCCGAGGTCGAGGCCGTCGCGAAGGAGCTGACCCACGGGCGCGAGGGTTGCCGGCCACTCCTGGCCGGTCAGGGTCGTGTCGGCCGTGCGGGCGACCCGACGGACGGGCAACGGCTCCATCCACGACTCGGCCCCCGGCATCGCTCGACGCTACCCGCCCAAGCCGGTTCGGACGGGGTAGGACCGCTCGGTAGCCTTGGTGGGTGACCGACGCCCCCCGCAGCTCCGTGGCCGGCGCAGTGGCCGGCGCAGTGGCCGGCGCTGAGCCGTCGCCACCCTCCGACGCTTCCGGCGATCTGCCCGAGCAGCTGAAGGTGCGTCGCGAGAAGCGGGAGCGGCTTCTCCTGGCCGGCCACCCGGCATACCCGGTCTGGGTGGAGCGGACCCACACTCTGGCGGAGATCCGCGAGCAGTGGGGTCACCTGGCGACGGGGGAGGAGACCCAGGAGGTCGTCGGCGTGGCGGGCCGCGTCGTGTTCATCCGCAACACCGGAAAGCTGTGCTTCGCCACCCTCCAGGAGGGGATCGGGACGCGCCTGCAGGTGATGCTCAGCCTGGCGGAGGTCGGTGAGGAGGGGCTGGCCGACTGGAAGGCGCTCGTCGACCTCGGCGACCACGTCTTCGTCGAGGGCCGGGTCATCTCCAGCCGTCGGGGCGAGCTGTCGGTCCTGGCCAGGTCGTGGCGGATGGCGTCCAAGGCGCTGCGACCCCTGCCGACCCTGCACAAGGAGCTGTCGGAGGAGACGCGAGTGCGCCAGCGCTACGCCGACCTCATCGTCCGGCAGGAGGCGCGCGACATGGTGCGCACCCGGGCGCAAGTCAACCGCGCGGTCCGCGAGACGCTCGAGCGGCAGGGCTACGTCGAGATCGAGACACCGGTGCTGCAGCTGGTCCACGGCGGCGCGGCGGCGCGGCCGTTCAGGACGCACATGAACGCCTTCGACCAGGCGATGACGCTGCGGATCGCCCTGGAGCTCAACCTCAAGAAGGCCGTGGTGGGCGGCGTCGACCGGGTCTATGAGATGGGCCGGATCTTCCGCAACGAGGGCGTCGACGCCACGCACAGCCCCGAGTTCACCATGCTCGAGGCATATGAGGCCTATGGCGACCAGACGACGATCGCCCGGCTGATCCAGGACCTCTACCTCTCCGTCGCCGACCTGCTTGGCTCGCGCCAGGTCGAGACACCGCGTGGCACCGTCGACCTCGAGGGCGAGTGGCGGTGGCTGCCGGTCTACCAGGGCATCAGCGAGGTGGTCGGTGAGGTCGTCACGCTCCAGACCCCGCTCGAGACCCTGCGCGAGTATGCCGTGAAGCACGATGTGGCGATCGACCCCGCCTGGGGTGCCGAGAAGGTCGCCCTCGAGCTGCTCGGTGAGCTGGTCGAGCCGACCCTCGTCCAGCCGACCTTTCTCTGCGACTACCCGGCATCGGCGCAGCCGCTCGCCCGGCCGCACCGCACCGAGCCTGGGCTGATCGAGGCGTGGGACATCATCATCGGTGGCGTCGAGCGCGGGACGGGGTTCTCCGAGCTCATCGACCCGGTGATCCAGCGGGAGGTCCTCACCGAGCAGTCGAGGCTCGCGGCCGGCGGCGACGAGGAGGCCATGCAGCTCGACGAGGACTTCCTGCGGGCCCTCGAGTACGGCGTCCCCCCGATGGGTGGTCTCGGCCTCGGCATTGACCGGATGGTCATGCTGTTCACGGGCTCCAGCATTCGGGAGACCATTCTCTTCCCGCTTCTCAAGCCAGAGGACTGAGCATGTGGAACACCATTTTCCCCTATCTTGCGGCTCTATTGCCCACAGTCGCCGTGGGGGTCGCCTTCTTCTACATCATGAAGTACATCGTCGAGGGTGACCGGCGCGAGCGACTGGCGCAGTCGAAGTGGGAGGCGCAACAGGAGGCGAAGAAGTCCGCCGCGCCGTCCGGCCAGATATCCGACAACGTCAAAGGTTGATACGCTCTGCGGTGACAAAGGACTTACCACGTCATTCCTTTCACCGGAAGCGAGAAAACTCATGGCTCAACGTGTCCAGATCGTGCTCGAGGACGATGTCGACGGGGGCAGCGCCGACGAGACGGTGACCTTCGGGCTCGACGGAGCCACCTACGAGATCGACCTCAGCGAGCGCAACGCGACCAAGCTGCGCGAGAGCCTCGCCGCCTGGGTGGGCCACGCCAGACCGCATGGCGGTGGCGGGCGCAGGGGGTCAGGACGCCGTGGTGGCGGTCGCAGTGCTGGCCCGATCCGGCGCACCGACCTCGGCGCGGTCCGCGAGTGGGCTCGCCAGAACGGCCACCAGGTGAGCGACCGTGGTCGAGTTTCCGGCGCCGTTCAAGAGGCCTATGACAAGGCCCACGGCTGACGAGTCCAGGCTCGCGGCCTCGCGGGCCGGCGGCCGAATGCCGGGTGGATGACCCGCAACGGCACTCAGCCTTCCTGAGAATGAGCGACACGCCCGGTGAGGCATTCCGTTGATGCCGACATCGGGTTCGTTGTGGCGATCGAGCTGCCGATGTGAACGCATCCGAGGTCGCGGATCGTCGCGGTTGTGTTGACGAGAATGCTGCCGGGCCGGACGGCATACCGATGGCCGCGGCTGCGGCGGATCCGGCAGTTTCTCCACACAACGGCGCAGATGGGCCGTACTGCGGTGGATCTTGCCAGGGACGCGAGCAGGAAAGGGGCTCTACTTACCTGCGGTGGGGGTGAGGGACACGGTGACGGCTTTACCCGGAGAGGGGTCGAGACCCTCCAGAGTTTGGTGCGACCCAGCAGCCAGACCGGAAGGCCTCAACGGTGTCCGGGCCTACGGCGTGTGCTCTCGCGCGCGCCCGTGTCCCACAGACTTACCCGTGCGGCTGGTGGCGCAAGCGGACGTGGTGGTGCGCCGAGGCCCGATGCGAAGCCAAGGTGTTCACCGAGCCGAACGACGCCCTGGCCCGGCCTCGGGCGCTGCTGAGTGCGCGGGCGTGCTGGTGGGCGATGCGTCAGCTCCGCCGCGAGCATGCCAGCGTGGCCGGGATCGCCCGCCAGCTGGGTACAACCTGGCGCACTCTGATTGGAGAAAGAAGGACGAGCGCACGCCGATCGACCACGTTGCCCGGTTCATGCTGATGTCGTGAGGGTCCAGCTGGCGAGGAGCTGGAGTGCTTGTTCGGAGGCGCTGCCGGGCTCGACGGTGTAGACGAAGAGGGTTTGGTCGCCGGCGTCGGGGAGGGGCAGTGCCTCGTAGGCGACAGTGAGCTCGCCGATGGTGGGGTGGTAGTAGCGCTTGCTTCCGTGACTGCGTACCAGCACCTCGTGGTCGGCCCACCAGCGACTGAACTCCGGGCTTTTGACGGTCAGCTCGCCGACAAGGGCGGCGAGCTCGAGGTCATCGGGGTGACGTCCGGCGTGCATGCGGAGGGTCGCCACGCAGTCGCGGGCAACCTCCTCCCAGTCCAGGTAGCGCTCCCGAGCTTGTGGGTCGAGAAACACCCAGCGGGCGTGATTGCGCTCGGGTCGTGGATGGGCGTCGAAGTTGAACAGCAACGCGCGAGCGATCTGGTTGGTAGCCAGGACGTCCAACCGCTGGTCGACCACGAACGCCGGCGTCGGAAGGGTCTGAACGAGCGCGAGGATGCCGGGGCGAACCCGATGGGGCTGCGGGCGGGGCTTGCGGCGGCTCTGAATGGGCCGGGCGAGGTCGTAGAGGTGGGTGCGCTCGTCCTCGCGTAGCCGCAGCACGTCGGCGACGGCCTTCAAGACGTCTTCGGAGACGTTGATGTCACGGCCCTGTTCGAGGCGCATGTAGTAGTCGACGCTGAGATTGGCGAGCTGGGCGATCTCCTCACGCCGCAGGCCTGGGACGCGACGCACGCCCGGCGTGACAGGGAGCCCGACATCGGCCGGGGTCAGCCGTGCACGACGCGAGCGGAGGAAGTCGCGCAGCTCTTCTTTGGCAGCCATGGGGCCAGTCTGCCCGTACGCACCCTCGGTCGGACTGGACGTATTCAACCTAGGGACGCTTGGACCTGGGGAGAAGCCGGACTCTTCACGGGCGGCACGGGCGGTGGTGGGGTAGACACCATGAGCGAGATGACGCGGGTGGTCCAGGCCGGTGGTACCAACACCAAGCTCGAGCTGGTCGAGCGCGAGCTCCGGCAACCGGGCAGAGGTCAGGTTCTGGTGGCGGTGGAGGCGTGCGGGGTGTGCCACTCCGACGCCTTCACCATTGAGCGGGCCGCGCCAGGCATCGAGTACCCGCGGGTGCCCGGGCACGAGATTGCTGGGCGGGTTGAAGCTGTCGGCGAGGACGTGTTCCCGTGGGCGGTGGGCCAGCGTGTCGGGGTGGGGTGGTTCGGCGGCCACTGCGGCTACTGCGATCCCTGTCGCCGTGGCGATCTGATCTCTTGCCGCAACCTCCAGGTGCCCGGCGTCACCCGCGACGGCGGCTACGCCGAGCACGTCGTCGTCCCACAGAGCGCGTTGGTGCCCATGCCCGACGGTCTCTCAGCCGCCGACGCGGCTCCGCTGCTGTGCGCCGGAGTCACCACCTTCAATGCGCTGCGCGAGAGCGGCGCACGCGCGGGTGACCTCGTCGCTGTACTCGGCGTCGGGGGCCTCGGCCACCTCGGAGTGCAGTTCGCCCGGCGGATGGGGTTCGAGACCGTTGCTATCGCTCGCGGCGCAGACAAGGAGCAGCAGGCCAGGTCACTTGGTGCCCACCACTACCTTGACTCGACCGCCGACGACGTCACCCAGGCGCTGCAGGCGTTAGGGGGCGCCACCACGATCCTGGCCACTGTTACGGCGGTGGACGCGATGAGTGCCGTCGTCGGCGGGCTTCGGCCACGCGGTCGCCTGGTCGTCGTCGGCGCATCCGTCGAACCGCTGAAGATTTCACCGATGGCCCTGATCCCCGGCAGCACTGGGGTCATCGGGCACGCATCGGGCACCGCTCAGGACTCCGAAGACACGTTGCGCTTCAGCATGCTGACCGACGTCCACCCGATGGTTGAGACCTACCCGCTGGAGCAGGCCACCGAGGGCTACGAACGCATGCTTAGCGGCGGCGCCCGCTTCCGCGTAGTCCTCACAACCGGTTCCTGAACTCCGCTGGCCACGGGGTGGTTGGTTGGTCCCCAAACCCCGCGGCGCAGAGGGCCGGATGCTGCTGCTGGGCTTCGAGCAGTCCACCGGTCTGCCCTTGTCCAAAGTCGAGGCGTGGGGTCGGATGAGCTCACGCTAAGTGAACTCACCACAGAGATTCGTGAAGGGGAGCCGGATGACGGGGGGTCCACTCCGGCAATGGCCCACGGTTTCGGCACGGAACGGGACCTTACCCGTGGGCCGGACGGCTCGTAGCGTTCAGGACCTGAGCACAGCAACCCTCACCGAGGTGCCGGTCCGGCTGGACGTCGACGCGCACCTGCCGATGTTCTCGAAGGCCCTGACGCACCTGGACCACGCCACCACCAAGGAGTGCGACCGGGCCGGGCTCGATCACCGGCTCCGCGAGCTGCTGCGGCTGCGGGTCTCCCAGCTGAACGGCTGCGCCTACTGCGTCGACATGCACGCCCAACCGTCCGTGCCGTCGGCAAGGACCAGCAACGGTTGGACGCGCTACCGGTGTGGCGGGAGACAGCCCTCTTCAGTCGGACCGAACGTTCCGCTGTTGCCCTCGCCGAGGCGATGGTGCGGATGGCCGACGACCAGTCCTCGGCGGTGAGGTGGGCGTGCAGGCGCCGCACCACCGCTGGTCTTTCGCGAACCAGGTCGCTACCTTTTTGCGGACTCCGCCTCCATCCGTGCACGCGTGATTTATTCGCGGAGGCGTTCGAGCTCGGCCCGTTCGTCCTCGTTCAACGGACGGTCCGGCACTTTGCCCTCGTCTCGGGCCTTCTTCACCCAGTCCCCCAATCTCATCTCGTGGACGCCGATACTTCTTGCTACCTCGGCGATCGCGCGGCCGTGATCGATCAGCAGACTTACCGCGTTGGCCTGGTACTCGTCGGTGAAGCTGCGACGGGTGGATCCCATGCTCTGGTTCCCTTCATTCCAGGGGAACTCGTTGGCTTACCCCGTGTCCACCAGACTGGCTCTTCGTACCTGCGGTGGGGCCAGGAAAGGCGGGCTGGCCACCCAGCACTCAGCCAAGTAGATCGGCGGCGAGATCTCCGTGCTGGTCGAGGCGGGCCAGCACCTCGTCGAACATGAGCTGGCTCAGATATCCGTCCTCGGCCGCTCCCCGTTCCACCTCGTCCCAGCTGCGCGGGGCCGCGACGAACGGAGCGGCCTTTCCCCGCAGCGAGTACGGGCTGATCGTCGTCTTGGCCGCGGTGTTCTGGCTCCAGTCCAGCAGGACCTTTCCCGGCCGTAACGACTTCGTCATCTTCCACACCACGTTTTCCGGGTGTGCCCGCGTCATCTCCTGCGCCAGCTGCTGGGCGAGCGCGCGAATGTCGTCGGCCGAGTGCTGGCCGGGCAGCGCCGCATACACCTGCATGCCCTTGCTGCCACTCGTCACCGGTACCGTCCTCGTCAGCCCCATCGCCTCCAGGCGCGGCCTGACCCACAGGGCGACCCGGCAGCAGTCGGGCAACCCGGCGCCCGAGCCGGGGTCGAGGTCGATGACGAGGCGGTCGGGGTGCAGGGGAACCCCGTCGTCGTCGACCTGCCACTGGTGGACGTGCAGCTCGAGCGAGGCGAGGTTGACGAGGTAGGTCAGGTCGGCGAGGTCGAGGACCAGGGGGTAGACGATCATGTCCCGCTCGGGGGACTGCTCGGGACTGCGGCCGTGCGAGGAGATGGTCACCCTCGGCAGCCACGCGGGCACCCCGGAGGGCAGGTTCTTCTCGAAGAAGCTCATCCCCTCGGTGCCGTGCGGCCACCGGACCCGCGTCACGGGGCGCCGGGCGAGGTGGGGCAGGAGCGTCGGCGCCACCGTGGCGTAGTAGCTCAGCACCTCGCCCTTGGTGGTCTCCGTCGCGGGATAGAGCACCTTGTCGAGGTTGCTGACCCCGAGGCGGCGTCCGGCGACCTCGACGGTGATCTTCTGGGCGTCAGGCATCCGTCCCCCCCGTGGGGAGGTCGTCGTCGTCGATGTCCCCGGGGGTGAGGTCCGGTCGCAGGCCGCGGTATGCCGGCTGGCGCAGACGGTGCTGAGACGTCAGTCCCAGCGCCTGGACCTCGCAGACCAGCACCGGGTGGACCCACGTGGCTCCGACCGAGTCCACCCGCGGAACATCCGTGACGAAGGGCGACTGCGAGGTGGTGAGCGGGGCGAGGTCATGGGCGAGCAGTGTCCCCGCCTTGCCCGCGATGCCGCTGCCGACGCGGCCGAGGTAGCGCAGTCCGCCCGGCGCCGGGACCCCGACGAGCACGGCGCCGAGCCGCTCGTTATCGGTCTCGGTCCGCCACCCGCCGATGACCACCGAGATCGAGGGCCGGTGCGGGGACTTGAGCCAGTCCTCGCTGCGGGCGCCCGCGACGTAGCGGGACGTGAGGCGTTTGCTGACGATCCCCTCGAGGCCCTGATCGCGCGTCGCGCGGTGCAGAAGGGGGCCGTCGGGGAAGGTCGGCGGGACCTGCCAGTGCGGGCCGCTCAGCTCGAGGCGCTCGAGGGTGGCGCGCCGGTCGGAGAAGGGGCGGGCGGTGAGGTCGACTCCATAGAGGCGCAGGAGGTCGAAGACCATGAAGGTCACCGGGTTGCTGGCAGCAAGCGCCGCGGCCTTGCGCGAGCTGGTGACGTGGAACCGCTCGGCGAGCGCCCCGAACGACGGGATGCCGTCCTTCAGGGCGACGAGCTCGCCGTCGAGGAGCATGTCCTCGAAGGTGTCGGCCAGTCCGGCGAGCTCGGGGAAGGCGACGGTGACGTCGCGCTCGGTGCGGCTCGACACCCGCACATCACCTCGCTGGACGTCGGCGAGAACGCGCATGCCGTCCCACTTGACCTCATGCACCCAGCGGGGATCGGTCGGGATCCTCCCCGCAGGCATGGCGAGCATCGGGCGCATGGGCTCATCCTGTCCCACCGAGTCCGCTCTGGAGGCTACGACGAAACGTTCTTCGGGTAGGGGCCTTCTCCGGGACGACCCGTTGGTGGAGTAGGTGAGGGGCGGACTTCCGCGAGATCGTCCACAGCTGGTTCGCCGGCGGCGCTCGCGATCCGCGACCTGCTGGGCACGACGTCGTTGACCGGTGCGACGGGCTCGTCACCCGGCGCCGGAGCCCTGGACAGCTACCACGCCTTACCCTGCGTCCGAACGAGCGGTGGTGCCGGCCGCCGCTGGTTCGGACGCAAGGGTGTTGTGGCAGGTCAGGCGGTAGGGGATGCTGGAAGTCCGCGCAACCGGCGTGACCTGTGGGAGAGGTGAGCACTGATGCCACGTGCCATGTGGAAGGGGGCCGTGTCGTTCGGTCTCGTCAACGTGCCGGTGAAGCTCTATTCGGCGACCGAGGACCATGACATCTCGTTCCGGCAGGTGCACCGAGAGGACGGCGGGCAGATCCGCTACAAGCGGGTGTGCTCGATCGACGGCGAGGAAGTCTCCTACGACGACATAGCCAAGGGATACCAGACGGAGGACGGCCAGATGGTCGTCATCACGGATGAGGACCTCAAGACGCTCCCGAACCAGTCGAGCAAGGAGATCGCGGTCGAGAAGTTCGTCCCGGCCGAGCAGGTCGACCCCATGCTCCTGGACAAGCCGTACTACCTCGAGCCCGAGAAGGGTGCGGCCAAGGCCTACGCGCTGCTGCGTGACTCGCTCGAGGCCGCCGACCGGATGGCCCTCGTCACCGTGTCGATCCGCTCCCGGATGAACATGGCCGTGCTCCGTGTCCGCGACGGCATCATCGTCCTGCAGACGATGCTCTGGCCGGACGAGATCCGCTCCGCCGACTTCGCCAACCTCGGCGACGTCGGCAGCGCCACCGAGCGCGAGCTGGCGATGGCCAACATGCTCATCGAGTCACTCTCCGGGGACTACGAGCCCGAGGAGTTCGAGGACGACTACGCCCAGGCCGTCGAGGCGATGGTCCACGCCAAGCTCGAGGGCGGCGAGGTCAAGGCTGCCCCGGCGGCCAAGGACGGGTCCGGTGAGGTCGTCGACCTCCTCGAGGCGCTCCAGCGCTCCGTGGACAAGGCCAAGGCGTCGCGCGGTGAACCGGTGTCTGCGTCGTCCGAGTCCGCGAAGTCCGCCAAGGCCTCCACGTCGTCGACGGACGAGGACACGGCCAAGGAGGACCTCGAGCCGGAGAAGCCCGCCCACAAGACCGCGGCCAGGAAGGCGACCGCGAAGAAGGCTGCCGTGAAGTCGACCACGAAGGCCGCAACGAAGACCGCCGCCAAGAAGAAGGCCAGCTGAGCGGTCCCACCATGAGCAGGGCGATGCGGTGGGCCGCCGAGGGGTCCCATGCCTGAGGGTCACACCCTGCGCCGGTTGGCGCAGGCGCTCGACGCTGCCTTCGCCGGCACGACCCCTGTCGCCACCTCGCCGCAGGGCCGGTTCACCGAGGGAGCGGCGCTCCTCAACGGGCGCGCGGTGGTCGCGGCGTCCGCCTGGGGCAAGCACCTCTTCGTCGAGTTCCAGGGCGAGCAGTGGCTCAACGTGCATCTCGGCCTGATCGGCAAGTTCTCGGTCGAGAGCTATGCCCCGTATGCCGGGGCGCCGCCGGTCTGGGGGCAGGTGCGGCTGCGGCTGCTCACGGCCGACCACGTGGCCGACCTGCGCGGCGCCGCGGTCTGCCAGGTCGTCTCGCCCGAGGAGGTGGATGCCATCGTCGCGCGGCTGGGTCCCGACCCCCTTCGCGCGGAGCAGGACCCGGACCGGGCATGGGCGCGCATCACGAAGTCGGGCCGGCCGATCGCGGAGCTGGTCATGGACCAGTCGATCCTCGCCGGGGTGGGTAACGTCTATCGGTGCGAGGTGCTCTACCGAAACCGGGTGGACCCGTTCCGTCCCGGCACCGAGATCCGGACGAGGACCTGGCAGGCGATCTGGTCCGACCTCGTGGAGCTCATGACGCTGGGCGTCAGCTTCAACCAGATCCTCACGATGCAGGACCAGGTCGAGGAGGCCGAGCTGCTCGCGCTCGAGGGCCGGATGCCGACGCTGACGTCGGTCGACACCGACTCGGCGCGGCGGTCAGCCAGTGGGCCGGCAGGCGTCGTGGCCACGGCCGACGGCGAGGACGAGGACGACGAGGCCTCTGGTGCCGGCAGTCCGGGCGGTCTCGAGAGTACCGGTCTCGAGCGGCGCTACTACGTCTACAAGCGCCAGGGCGAACCCTGTCGCGTGTGCGGCAGCAGGATCCGCACCCAGCTCGTCGCCGGCCGGAACCTCTTCTGGTGTGGACGGTGCCAGCGTCGCCGGTGAGCCCCACGCGACACCGGCCACCCGGCATACGGGGACAGGGTGAGCCGGCAACCCACGCTCCCACTCTGGCTCGACCCTGAGTCGAGCACCCTGAGTCGAGCACCCTGACTCCGGCTGCAGGGGCAGCCAACCGGTCCCGCTCAGGGTCAAGCCCGAACGCTGCCGGCCACACCGCATTTGTGGGGATGGGGGAGGAAAGTCGGCGACGGGCGACGTAGGCTCGGTGGGTGAGTCGGGAGTCAGACCTTCAAGAGCTGCAGGAGCACGCCGCAGCCGCCTACCACCAGGGCCAGCCCGTCTTCGTGGCTCGGTTCAAGGTGGGCGGCGTGTGGGGCGGCGTCCCGGAGGGTGCCGTGCCCGCGTGGGGGGAGAGCGTCTACACCGTCGAGGCCGCCGGATGGGTCCTGGACAAGTGGGCGGTCACCACCGACATGAACGGCGGCTTCAACGCCTTTCCGGTGTTCCGGCGTCGGGAAGCGTGGACCCCGCAGGATCGACCGGACCCATGAGGCCCGTTCGCGGGGGACTCGGCGGGCTTCCGCTCAGGGCGAACATGAGCCGAGCTGGCTCAAGGCAGGGAACAGCACCACGGACCGGGGCGTTGCTCCGGACGCACGGTATTCGCCGAAACCGCACCCACGTGGTGAACCGGCGGGTACTGACAGGCGTGACAGATACCATTGGGTGTCTCGACAGGTAGGGAGCTATGGCGATGTTCGAACGGTTCACAGATCGGGCCCGACGGGTTGTGGTGCTGGCGCAGGAAGAAGCGCGCATGCTCAACCACAACTACATCGGCACCGAGCACATCTTGCTAGGGCTCATCCACGAGGGTGAGGGGCTTGCCGCCAAGGCCCTCGAGAACCTCGACATCTCCCTGGCAGCCGTCCGCGAGCAGGTGCAGGAGATCATCGGCCAGGGCCAGCAGGCCCCGACCGGTCACATCCCCTTCACCCCGCGGGCCAAGAAGGTCCTCGAGTACTCCCTCCGCGAGGGGCTGCAGCTCGGGCACACCTACATCGGCACCGAGCACATCCTGCTCGGCCTCATCCGCGAGGGCGAGGGCGTGGCCGCCCAGGTCCTGGTCAAGCTCGGTGCCGACCTCAACAAGGTTCGCCAGCAGGTCATCCAGCTCCTCGCGGGCTACCAGGGGGGCCAGGGCGAGAAGGCCGGCGCGGGCGTCGGCCAGGGCCAGCAGGCCGAGGGCACGCCCGCGGGATCGCTCGTCCTCGACCAGTTCGGTCGCAACCTGACGCAGGCGGCCCGTGAGGGCAAGCTCGACCCGGTGATCGGACGCGAGAAGGAGATCGAGCGCGTCATGCAGGTCCTGTCGCGCCGGACGAAGAACAACCCCGTCCTCATCGGTGAGCCCGGCGTCGGCAAGACCGCCGTCGTCGAGGGACTCGCCCAGGACATCGTCCGCGGCCAGGTCCCGGAGACGCTCAAGGACAAGCAGCTCTACACCCTCGACCTTGGCGCGCTCGTCGCCGGCAGCCGCTACCGCGGTGACTTCGAGGAGCGGCTGAAGAAGGTCCTCAAGGAGATCCGCACCCGCGGCGACATCATCATCTTCATCGACGAGATCCACACCCTCGTCGGTGCCGGTGCCGCCGAGGGTGCCATCGACGCGGCCAGCATCCTCAAGCCGATGCTCGCCAGGGGCGAGCTCCAGACGATCGGGGCGACGACCCTCGACGAGTACCGCAAGCACATCGAGAAGGACTCGGCCCTCGAGCGCCGGTTCCAGCCGATCCAGGTGGCCGAGCCGACGCTGGCTCACACCATCGAGATCCTCAAGGGGCTGCGCGACCGCTACGAGGCCCACCACCGGGTGTCCATCACCGACAGTGCGCTCGTCAGCGCCGCGAACCTCGCGGACCGCTACGTCAACGACCGCTTCCTGCCCGACAAGGCCATCGACCTGATCGACGAGGCGGGCGCCCGACTGCGGATCCGTCGGATGACTGCTCCACCGGACCTGCGCGAGTTCGACGACCGGATCTCGCACGTGCGCCGGCAGAAGGAAGCCGCCATCGACGGCCAGGACTTCGAGAAGGCCGCCCGCCTGCGGGACGACGAGAAGACCCTCGTCGGGCAGCGCAGCGAGCGCGAGGCCCAGTGGAAGTCCGGCGACATGGACGTCGTCGCCGAGGTCGACGAGGAGCTGATCGCCGAGGTGCTTGCGGCCTCGACCGGCATACCGGTCTTCAAGCTGACGGAGGAGGAGTCCAGCCGCCTGCTCAACATGGAGGCCGAGCTCCACAAGCGCATCGTCGGCATGAACGAAGCCATCAAGGCGCTGTCCCAGGCGATCCGGCGCACCCGTGCCGGGCTGAAGGACCCCCGTCGCCCCGGTGGCTCGTTCATCTTCGCCGGCCCCACGGGTGTCGGTAAGACCGAGCTGGCCAAGACGCTCGCCGAGTTCCTCTTCGGTGACGAGGACAGCCTGATCCAGCTCGACATGTCCGAGTACTCCGAGAAGCACACGGTCTCGCGGCTCTTCGGTTCCCCGCCCGGATACGTCGGGTACGAGGAGGGTGGACAGCTCACCGAGAAGGTGCGCCGTAAGCCGTTCTCGGTCGTCCTCTTCGACGAAGTCGAGAAGGCCCACCCCGACATCTTCAACACGCTGTTGCAGGTGCTCGAGGACGGCCGGCTCACCGACTCGCAGGGCCGGATGGTCGACTTCAAGAACACGGTCATCATCATGACCACCAACCTCGGCACCCGGGACATCACCAAGGGCGCCCTCGGGTTCTCCGCCGGACCGGAGACCAAGTCCGAGTACGAGCGGATGAAGAACAAGGTCCAGGACGAGCTCAAGCAGCACTTCCGCCCCGAGTTCCTCAACCGCGTGGACGACATCATCGTCTTCCCGCAGCTCAGCCAGGAGGAGATCGTCCAGATCGTCGACCTCGAGATCGCGAAGCTCGACTCGCGGCTCAAGGACAAGGACATGGGCCTGGAGCTGACGATGATGGCCAAGGCCCTGCTCGCCAAGAAGGGCTACGACCCCGTGCTCGGTGCGCGGCCGCTGCGCCGCACCATCCAGCGCGAGATCGAGGACGTCCTGTCGGAGAAGATCCTCTACGGGGAGCTGAAGTCCGGCGAGTTCGTCCTCGTGGACGCCACGGGAGACGAGAAGGACTCCACCTTCTCCTTCACCGGATCGCGCCGCGAGGACACCCTCCCGGAGATCCCGGACACCCCGCCGGTCGACACCGTGGGCCGGGCGGCCGGTCCGCAGGACACCACGGGAGCAGCCGCGGGCTGACGCACCGCTGTGGCGTCGCCACCGCAGCCCCAGCACGACCCCGGGAGCACCTCCCGGGGTCGTGCTGCGGGTGGCCGTTGAGCAAGGTCTGGGCGGCGCCGGCCGCTCCAGCCGACACGACCGACCCGACCGACGCGACCAGGCGTTGGCGATCGGCCGGCTCATCTCGTCGATCGGCGCCCTGATCAGCCATTGCGTTCGAACGAACAGTTGCAATGTAGGTTTGAACCCATGACGGCCCACCCTCGCCACCCTCGGATTGTCGAGTCGCTGCGCCGAGCCGGCCGGGTCGACGTCCTCGAGCTCGCGGCCGACCTCGGCACCTCGGAGATCACCATCCGTCGAGACCTCGACCAGCTGGCGGCGCAGGGGATCCTGCGCCGGGTCCGTGGCGGCGCCGTGAGCCTGATGATGCGCGGCGACGAGCTCCCCTTCGGCCTGCGCGAGCTCGAGTCGTCCCCGGCGAAGCAGCTGATCGCCACCCGGGTGGCCGAGCTTCTCATCGACGGCGAGGCGGTCATCGTGGACAGCGGGACGAGCGGTCTGGCCGTTGCCCGGGCCCTGGCCAACCACCGCGGGACGGTGCTCCCACTCTCCCTGCCCGCCGCGGACGCCCTTGCCGACCATCCGTCGGTCACGCTGGTCATGCCGGGCGGCTCGGTGCGTGCGGGGGAGCGCACGTTCGTCGGGCCGCTCACCGAGGCAACCCTGGCGTCGTTGCGGTTCGATACCTACGTGCTGAGCGTCTGTGGGTTCTCCGTGGCGCACGGCGTCACGGCGCACGACCTGCAGGACCGGGCCGTCAAGCAGGCCGCGATGGCCGCCTCCGCCCGCACCATTGCCGTCGCGGACGGGGCCAAGTTCGCCATCACCGCGATGGGCGTCGTATGCCGGGCGGACGAGGTCGACATCCTCGTCACCGACGACTCCGTGCCGCGGGAGGAGCTGGACGCGGTGCAGGCCGCCGGCGTAGACGTCCAGGTCTGCGCGACGGGGGTCCTGGCATGACGACCTCGGTGCTGGCCGGCCGAGCGGTGCGCCGGGCGCGGCTCGCCACCTTCGCCTTCTTCATCCTCAACGGGTTCTTGCTCGGGATGTGGCTCGTCCACATCCCCGTCGTCAAGGAGCGGGTCGGCGCGAGCGTGCCGGTGTTCGGCTGGCTGCTCCTGCTCCTCGGTGTCGGTGCGTTCTTCGGGATGCAGGTCGGCGGCAGGTTGGCGGACCGGTTCGGCACCAGCCGGATCGTGCTCCTGTCCGCCGCTGTCAACAGCGTCGCCGTCCTCGGACCGGGGCTCGCCCCTTCCGTGCCCACCCTCGCCGCTGCGCTGCTCCTCTTCGGAGTGACGAACGGGCTCATCGACGCCACCATGAACACCCACGCCGTCGAGGTGGAGCGCCACTACGACCGTCCGATCATGGCGTCCTTCCACGCCTACTGGTCCATCGGCGGTCTTCTCGCCGCCATCACCGGTGGGGCGACGATCAGCGCCGGCGTGCCCCTCGCCGTGACGTTCGGTGGCGCGGCCGTCGTCGGGCTCGTCGCGACGGTCGCCTGCAGGACGTCGGTGCTCGGATCGGTAGACCACGTCACCAGGCCCGTCCCTGGTGCCGTCGACGCCCTACCCGGGCGATCGGCCGGCTGGTCCGGCCGGGTCCTCGGCCTGGGGGCACTCGCGTTCATCCTCATGCTCTCCGAGGGCGTCGCGAACGACTGGAGCACCGTGCACCTCACGGAGACCCTGGGGACGTCGAAGGCGACGGCGGCCTGGGCCTACGGGCTGTTCGCCGCTGCCATGACGGGCGGCCGTCTGGCGACCGACCGCGTCGTCCATATCGTCGGCCCACCTGCGTTCGTCCGCGCCGGGGCGCTGGTCGCCGCGGCCGGTCTCGCGGCGACCGCCCTCGCGCCCAACGTCGCCGTCGCCCTCGTCGGCTGGACGGTCACCGGGCTCGGCCTGTCCGGCTGCGTCCCTCAGTTCTTCTCGGCGGCGGGCAACGTCGACCACGACGCCTCGGGCACCAACCTCGCCCGCGTCGCCGGTCTCGGCTACCTCGGCCTGCTGGCCGGTCCGGCCATCATCGGTGGCCTGAACCACTGGATCGACCTGCCGCGCACGTTCTGGCTACCGGCTGTCGGTTGCCTCGTGGCGGGCCTCGTTGCGGCGCAGCTGCTCTCCCGCCCCGCGGGCACAAGTACCCCTCGTTGAGGAAGCCGGCTGTCGCCGGACGAGGGACGCAGGACGACCTCACGGCCGCCTGTGCGCGGACCCACCGTGACGAGGTGGGTAGGCTCCCCGTAGGCTGTCCCTGGGCGTTCCGGGCATGGTGGTCCGTTCGGTGCTTGTGGGACGAGCTCGGCGGTCGATCGGGCAAGGACCGGGAGTGCCCACGCCGCCCGAGGCCGTCGGCCGCCTGACGAATCCGCGCCAGGTCCACGTCGGTCCGTTGCGACGACACCGCGCCAGCACGGGCGCCGTCCCTTCGGGGACGCGGTTCGTCGTCAACGCCTCGCCATCAGGAGGAGCATGCCGCCCACTGTCCGCCGTCGGACGTCCGGTCGCCAGGGCCCCCGGAAGCCCCTGGTCCGCCCGGATGACCCGGCGCCGATCATCCCCATCCTCGCCCGCCGCGTGCGCGAGGTGGAGGCGAAGGCCGACCAGGGCAAGGTCGGTCCGACCAACCGGACCAAGTTCCAGGTCATCGCCCTGCTGGTGCGCGAGGAGCGCGCCCGGATCCGCGAGGACACCTCCGTCGCCGGCGCGACGCGAGTCGAGCTGCTGAAGCGGCTCGACGGCGTCGCGACGATCCTCGCCCGGATCGCTGCCCGCGACACCAGCCTGCTCACCCTCCTCGACGAGTTCGCCACGCCCGGCCCCGCTGCCCAGCGGATGCGCCGCGACTGGCTGCTCGAGTCCGGTGCCGAGCTCGCTCCGGAGGAGCTCGTCATCACCCCGGCGGAGCCGACCCGTGCGCCGACGATCCCCGCCGAGCTCGCCGCACGGCAGGTCGTCCCGCCATCCGTGCCGGCCCGCGTCATGGCCAACCCGTTCCTGGCCCCCGACCTGGAACGCGCACGTCAGCAGGAGTACCAGCCCGGGCGCCTGGCCGGCTGGGACCTCATGGACCCGCTCTACCGCGCCTTCGAGCAGGGCGCCGGCGGTGCTGCCGCCTCGATGGAGCTGCCTGAGGCACCGGCCATCGACCGCTTCTCACCTCCGGGCGGGAAGGTCATGGTCCACCAGGCGCGCCTGCTCGAGAGCGTCCGCGAGGGCCACCGCACCTTCCTCCTGGCCGACGAGCCCGGCCTGGGCAAGACCGCGCAGGCCGTCATCGCGGCCTCGGTCGCGCACGCCTACCCGATGCTCGCCATCGTGCCCAACGTCGTCAAGATCAACTGGGCGCGCGAGGTGGAGCGCTGGACGCCGCAGCGGCGGGTCACCGTGATCCACGGCGACGGCCGTGACGTCGACGCCTTTGCCGACGTCTTCGTCGTCAACTACGCCATCCTCGACCGGCACCTGTCGTGGCTGTCGACGCTCGGGTTCCGCTCGATGGTCGTCGACGAGGCGCACTTCATCAAGAACCTCAGCTCGCAGCGTTCCCAGCACGTGCTGGCGCTCGCCGAGCGCATCCGCGAGAACACCCCGGGCGGCAACCCGCTGCTCATGGCTCTGACCGGCACCCCCCTGATCAACGACGTCGAGGACTTCCAGGCGATCTGGCGCTTCCTCGGCTGGGTCAAGGGCGGCAAGCCCAGCGCGGACATCCTCCGGCGGCTCGAGGCTTCGGGCTACACGCCGGCCGAGCGGGGCTTCTACCCACAGGCTCGTGCCGCAGTCATCGACATGGGGATCGTCCGTCGCCGCAAGGTCGACGTCGCCAAGGACCTGCCGGAGAAGCGGATCGCCGACCTGCCCGTCGAGCTCGACGACGACCTCGGCCGCTCGATCCGTCAGGCGGAACGCGACCTCGGACAGCGCCTGCTCAGGAAGTACCGCAAGCTCATGGAGAACCGCGAGGGCGTCGAGCACGACGGGGAGCCGGACGACGAGCTGATGCGTCGGGTGGCGTTCGCGGAGCTGGAGTCCGCGTCGTCGAGCAGCGGCACGGAGAACGTCTTCACCATGGTGCGCAAGATCGGCCAGGCCAAGGCAGCCCTCGCCTCGGACTACACCGCCCAGCTGGCGCGTTCGGTCGGCAAGGTGGTCTTCTTCGCGAAGCACATCGACGTCATGGACACGGCCGAGCGGATGCTCGCCGACGCCGGGCTGCGGACGGTGTCGATCCGCGGGGACCAGACGACGGCGCAGCGCCAGCTCGCCATCGACGCCTTCCAGAAGGTCCCTGAGGTCGCGGTGGCGGTCTGCTCCCTCACGGCGGCCGGGGTCGGGCTGAACTTGCACGCAGCCTCGAACGTCGTCCTCGCCGAGCTGTCGTGGACGGCTGCGGAACAGGGCCAGGCCATCGACCGGGTGCACCGGATCGGCCAGGACGACCCGGTGACGGCATGGCGGATCCTTGCCGCGGGGACGATCGACTCCAAGATCGCCGAGCTGATCGACGCCAAGCAGGGGCTGGCAGCAAGGGCCCTCGACGGCAGCGACGAGGACATCTCCACCGGTGACTCGCTCCAGGTCGACGCCCTCATCCACCTGCTGCGTCAGGCGCTCGAGGACCTCCCGATCACCGGATGAGGCCACCAGAGCCACCGTCGGTGACCGCCCGGCATACGGTGTCCTCGTGAAGAGGTCCGCCCCCCCGCCGTTCGTGGCCCTTGCCCTGGTGGCGACGGTGGCGCTCGGGGCCTGCACCGAGCCGGGTCCCGCGGCGCGAAGCCCAACAGCACCGAGCACGACGACACCGAGCACCATGTCACGACCACAGGAACCCACCGGCCAGCCGCCCCCCGCCTCCGCCCCCGCGGCCGAGCTCACGGTGGCTGGGGCGCCGGCGCCGCTCGCCACTCTCCTCGGCAGCTTCTATGCCGGCAAGCCGGTCGCCGCTTCCCCCGTCGTCCAGCCGGTCCTGACGCGGCGCTCCGCTCTGGCTCGGCCTCTGGCGGCGACGGCCGAGATCGGCAGCTGGCAACGGCAGCCGTATGCCGTGGTGACGGCGGGCGACGACGTCACCCTGGCGGTCGCCGGACCGGATGACACCTGGCACGTCGCCGGCGGATGGTGGCCTTCGCTCGGGGTCACCGAGCACGTCCTCGGCGCGGGCCCGCGGTTGCTCCTGGTCGCCGGGTCCGATGCCCGACCGGGTCAGGACGTCGCCCGTTCGCGGGCCGACAGCCTCCACATCGTCGGGATGGACGGGCGTGGCGGCGGCGGCATCCTCGGCATCGCGCGCGACTCGTACGTCCCGCTGACGACCGGGGGCCGGGGAAAGATCAACGCAGCGCTCGCCCTTGGCGGTCCGGATGCGCTGCTCGCCACGGTCCGGTCCGCGACCGGGGTGCCGGTCGAGGGATATCTGCTCACCGGTTTCGACGGCTTCACGAAGATCATCGACGGGCTCGGCGGGCTGCGGATCAGCCTTCCGAGCGCGGTCAGCCTCGGGGAGGGCGCGAGCGTGCCATCCGGAGCGAGCACGCTGACGGGGGACCGTGCCCTTGCCCTGGCGCGCGAACGGCATACCGTTGCCGGTGGTGACTTCGGCCGCTCGGCCAACCAGGGGACAATCCTTCTCGCCGTCGGAGCCACGGCCGCCCTGGGTGGCCCGGCGGTGGTCCCCGACATCCTCGCGGTCCTGGACCCCCACGTCGCCACCGACCTCGGGGTGGAGCAGCTGCTGACCTTCGTCCTGGGGGGCTACTCGATGAACCTCGACCGGGTCGGTCGCCACGTGGCGGCGGGGACCGTCGCCACGACAGCCACGGGCGAGTCCATCGTCGTGTGGGACGCGCAGGCCACGGGGTACTTCGCCGACCTCAAGGACGGAAACCTCCAGTGAGCGTCCACGTCCGCCGCGCCAGGACCGCTGACGTGCGGGCGATCAGGCAGATCGTCCAGCCGCTCGCCGCCGCGCGCACGCTCATCGCCAAGGACGCCGTCGCCTACTACGAGTCGGTGCACGAGTTCCGCGTCGCCGAGGTGGACGGCGACGTCGTCGGCTGTGGTGCGCTCCACGTCATGTGGGAGGACCTCGCGGAGGTCAGGACCCTCGCCGTGGACACCGACCACGTCGGCACCGGCGTCGGCGGTGTGCTCCTCGAAGCGCTGCTCGAGGACGCGCGCGGCCTCGGCGTGCGGCGGATCTTCTGCCTGACCTTCGAGACCGAGTTCTTCACCCGGCACGGGTTCGAAGTCATCGACGGGCAGGCGGTCGAGCCGGAGGTCTACGCCGAGCTGCTCCGCTCCTACGACGAGGGCGTCGCCGAGTTCCTCGACCTCGAGCGGGTCAAGCCGAACACCCTCGGCAACACCCGGATGCTCCGAACCCTCTAGCCGGTGGTCAGCGGCGCAAGCGGCGTTGTTCCTGCTCCGTCGGCCCGACCTGCGCGCCGAGCCACTCGCCAAGGGGCCTGCAGTCGGCACCTGGGTCCGGACCTGCCCTCGGGTCATGACCGCGCGCCGACCGGGGGCTACTGGCTCCGGCGGGGCGCGAAGCTCACCGAGGTCGATGCCCGCATCACGCGTGAGCAGCGTTGTTGGTTTCACAGGATCGCGAATGTCCTTGCGGGGCTGCCGAAGTCGGCGCATCCGGGGGCGAAGAAGGCCCTCGCCGAGATCTGGTCAGCCGAGGACGGCGAGCACGCCGAGGCCGCGGCTAAGGCGTTCGCTGACGCGTACGGGGCGAAGTTTCCCAAGGCCGTCGCGAAGATCGTGGACGACCTGGAGGAGCTGCTCGCGTTCTACGACTTCCCGGCCGAGCACTGGGTGCACCTGCGCACCACCAACCCGATCGAGT